>JADMIO010634429.1_pt1 | contig 53814 bp, 38 predicted proteins | sample 8958161 | NCBI WGS metagenome assembly JADMIO01 (sample SAMN16585339, study PRJNA669376) | soil metagenome | isolation source: Crop rotation soil | place: USA: Cullars Rotation, Alabama | collected 2011
CATCCGTCCCCTGCATCAACCTGGAATATGGGTTGGCGCCGGTCGTGGAATAGTCGAAGTCACCTTTGAGAACAGTGAAGCCGCTCCCGTCCGTGTTGAGTTTAAAGACCACGCCGTAGCTGCTGCTGCCGCCCTGAGAAGCGGTGCCGTAGAGCGCGCCGTCCATCCCCTGGATCAGCCCAGAATAGGGGCTCGCGCCGGATGTGGAATAGTCGAAGCTCTTGAGGACGGCGAAGCCGCTCCCGTCCGGGTTCAGCTTGAACACCGTGCCAGCGCCGCCGCGTCCGCCTTGAAGGGCTGTGCCGTAGAGCGCGCCATCCGTCCCCTGCATCAACCCGGAATAGAGGTAACCGCCGGTCGTGGAATAGTCGAAGTCACCTTTGAGGACGGTGAAGCCGCTTCCGTCCATGTTCAGCTTAAAGACCACGCCATAGCCGGTGCTGCCTCCCTGGCGAGCCGTGCCGTAGAGCTGCCCGTCGTTGCCCTGTATCAGGCCGCCCTGAAGGTAAGCGCCGGCTGACGGCGTCTCAAACGACTTGAGTAGCTCATAGGTGGGGGCGGGCGGGGCAGGGGTCTGGGCGAAGGCTACAGGCGCAGAAACCAGTCCGGTAAGACAGAGCGAAAGAGGTAGCAGCAATCTGGCGCACTTATACCTAGGGCTGGATGCTAAGAGGATCCCAGACGCCAGCGCGCGCAGCTCCACTGTGATCCCGGAAAGAGCGCTTTTCGTTTTCATTATTGGTGTCATACTTTTTCTCCAGGTGTGGCGGATTTTCGGTTTGCCTTCAGGGGGGAGTTCGCAAAGAAAACGGTTTCGTTTGCACGTTGCTTTTAAAGCAAGAAAGACACCGAAATGATGCCGCTGCCAGCTGACCTCCGCCGAGTTGATTTAGAACGCCTTTCCTTCCCAATTCTGCCACTTTCAAGTCACGGATGGCCCGGACGCTTCTCCGCCCTTACTCCTTTTTTATACATGTACTGTTACTATGTTATCTTTCCGTACACATAGATAAGAGAAACCTTCCCAACATTGCCTTCCAGTGAAGCGTAACATTGAGTGCTAATCAGGAGATCGAAGGAAGGAGGATGAAGGGAGGCCCTCCGAGAAGGAGACTGTTCACGTCCATAACCTCGCGAATCAAGCCTTTGCCGTTCGCAGTTTTTTGTCGGTGAAGGACCGGCGAAGCCGTGATTGAAGTCCCCGCTGGCGCCATCGGAGGTCAACGAACATCTCCCCCAGCTTTTTGATTTTCAAGGTAGCCGCAAGCGATAGAAGCGCTGCGTCAATGGAGTGGGATCAATGTATTCGAAGTCGCCGCTGGCGTTGGCCGTGACGCTGCCAAAGTTCGACCAGGAAATCACCGGGGAGAGGCTCCCGGTAGTTTGCAGCGTATAAGTCTGGTTCGGTTCGCCCTGCGCTCTGATGCGTTTGGCGCCGCCAGGCATGATGGAGATCGACGTGATACGCGGCTGCACGAGGGATTGCACCGTCAGGCTAAAGTCATCCACCACGAAGGCCTGTCCGCCGCCCATCGGATTGGAGGTGGCCCCGATCATCGAAGCGCGGGCGCGGACGAACGCCGTGTCCGGCGGGGCAATCGCGGCGACGGTGTACTGCTTGTAATTGAACGGCTGCCCATTGGGCACAAACAGTCCGTTGGTGGACAAATTGAACGGCGCGCCGCCAACCATGTTGTTTCCGGCATCGAAGAATTCGACCGCGAACTCGGCCCGGGTCATCAACGCATTCGCTTCGGCCCCGGCCCAGCCGGTGAGCGTGTAAATGACCCCCGGCGCGCCCGGAACGTCCTGGTAAAGATGACCGGTGGCCGGACCATCAGTGCCTCCGCCGGAGAACGGCTTGAAGAACACGGCGCAATCCGGGCCACCGCACCCTTCGGGCGGGGGAGGATTGGCATTGCCAAACACGGTCACGGGCGTCGGAGCCGGCCCGGCCCATGGTTCGGAACTCATTTCGTCTTCATACGGCCCGGAAATCGTTCGCGTGCCCACATTCTGCCAGCTGGCGGGTTTGGGCAGGAAGAATCCCGGAACTATCTCCACCGACTGGCAGAAGTCGAGATGCGGATTGGCCAGCAAATTGGTGGTCGGAGTCAGGATGACAGTCAGGGTCGCGGGCGCGCTTGCCCCGGAACCGGGCGGGTTTGAGACGAGTACGGAATAATTGGCGGCATCGATCAAAAGGACATTGGAGAGAGTCAGCGTGGACGTCGCTGCGCCGGAAACATAGGTGCTGTCAAACAGATCGACGCCGTTCTTTCGCCAGCGATAACTCAGTGAGCCGGCGCCGACGGCTCCAACGCTAAATGTGGCGGTGGTGCCGATATAATTTGTCCGGCTTTTTGGCTGGCTGATGATCAGGGGCGTGTTGGCGTTGAGCAGGCTGAAATCATCGACCACGAAGGCCTGTCCGCCGCCCATCGGATTGGAGGTGCCGCCCATCATCGAGGCGCGCACCCGCACGATGGCGCTGTTGGCGGGCGCCGTTGCCACTACGGTGTACTGCTTGTAATTGAACGGTTGACCATTGGGGACGAACAATCCGGACGCGACCAAATTACGCGCCGAGCTGGCCAGTAGATTGTTTAAGACATCGAAGAACTCGAGCTTGAACTCCGCTTGCAAAAGAGCGTTGGCCTCTGCTCCGGCCCAACCGATGAGAGCGTAGGTCGTTCCCGGTGTGGCTGCCACGTCCTGATAAAGATGGCCCGTCGCGGAACCGTTGGCCCCATTTCCGGTGAACGGCTTGAAAAACACGGCGCAGTCGTCTCCGCCACAGCCTTCCGGCGAAGGGGGATTGGCGCTGCCGTCCGTGGTCACCGGTGTGGGCGCAGGACCCGCCCATGGCTCCGAACTGAGTTCCTCTTCATACGGACCGGAAATGGATCGGGTGCCAACGTTTTGCCATCCGAGCGGTTTGGGCAGGAAAAAACCGGGAACGATCTCGACGGCATGGCAGAGATCCAGACTGCCATTAAACAGCGAGGCGGGCACCACGCGCAAAGTCACGTCATTCCCATCGCCCCCGACGTAACTGATGACGAACCGGGTTGCGCCCACCGTGAAGGCGGAACCTTCCGGTCGACCGCTGAATGTGGAAAAGAAAGCCGCTCCTCCGGTATTGGTGATGATAATGAACGTGTCGCCGGGGACGGGTGTGAAGCCCGACACGACGACGCTCAGCGTTGCGCCAGAAAGATTCGGCGGCGTGATGATGCTCAACTGGTCGTAGCCCGAGCCTGGAGTCGTGCCCTTGAGATTGACCTGCAACGTTGACCCGGCGGCGAAGGTGGTAATGCCCGCGGCAACCGACAGCACACCCGGAGAGGTTCCTCCAGGTCTCACGCTGCCGGCAGAGAAGAACTGCGGGACTTTGCCCGTGCCGGAAAGGACCGCGCCGTTGGAAATAATCAAGCCACCAGACAGGGCTCCCTCCACCGCCAGTTCGCCGTTTCCCACCCGCCAGTCCAGCACCGAATTGGCGGTGCCTTTCAAAGTCACCTTGCCCTTTCCGTTTTGGACGACGCTGGATCCGGCCGAGCCGACTACATTACTGAACACTTGCATTTCACCCGGGCCATCCATGGTGAGACCAAAGGTCGAAAGCGTGAGATTGCCATACAACGAAAGAATAGTTCTTCCCGACAGGAGCCAGGTCTGATTGGCCCGCGTCGTGAGCGGGGCGAAGATGGTGTTGGAGCCGATGGCGGGAGCATTGGTCATTCCGTTGGTCAACGAGAGCCCCCGGCTAAAAAGAACGTAGTTCGAGCCGGTAAAGTGCAGCGAAGTGAAGTTTGTCGCGGCGCCGGGAGAGTTCGTGGTGAGGAATCGGGAGGCGTTCGGTGCAAACACCAGGGCGTCGCCGTTCGTCGGAACAATGTTGGCGGTCCAATTCGCGGCATTGGTCCAATAGCCTGAGGCGCTGCCGTCCCAGGTCCGGGTGGCGGCGTCAGCCACCGACGCCAGCGTGATGAAAAGGCTGACCAAAGCCAAGATGAGCTTCAGGGGGCAACGAGATTTCATACGTTCACCAGGGGCTTTCGAGCGCAGGAAGAGAGTCCTGCCAGGGTTTTATAGTGGGCGCCTTCGCGCACTGTCTGTGTCCCTTCAGTGGTTGGAGTGGTTGGGAGGCATCGTACTAGACGATCTGGCCAATAAACAAGCCGAAAGACTAGCCCTACCGAAAGTTGTCCGATAGTTGAAGGCGGATGGGCGCTGCTGGTTGTGTGTAACAGGGAGCGCCGGTGGTATAACGCATGGTTGCCCTTCGGCGCGACACCGTGACTTCGGTGTAACTCACCGTGGCGGCGTCCTCGCGATGCATGCAGGTCGAGTAGGGACCGCACTTGGAGCCGTGTGAACGATGGAGCCGGCGAAGCCAGTCGACTCTTCCAGCGGAACCTTCGCGCAAAGCCTTATCAAAAGCCTCGCCGCGGGTTTGCTGGGCGCCGGGTTCATCGAAACCAGAGGAGATCCAGGTGCTTGTTTGCCAGCGGTGGTGAAGTCTTTCGAGTTGCTTGAGATTCCATCGCCACTCAACGACGGCTTTTTCAAAAGGGAACACTCCGATGAGACGGAACGGATTCACCTGGGCGAGTGGCAACGTTACGAGCGCCACTTCAACTTGGGCGGGTGAATCGGACAGGAGGGCCAGGTTCACGACTTTGCCACGGCTGACCGTCCGGCCAGTGACGCTAAAGGGGATGGAATACCAGTTGATTAACGCGAGAGTCGCACCGCTGTCGTTCATACCAATCCAAGTTCCACCACCTGGCTCGCTCGGAGCAAGAATCGTGCGTCCAGCGAGTTGGGTGAGGCGTGGTGGCAATCCGGGGACACGGGTGTGCTTCTCGTCGCGGTTCATGCCGAGCGCGTAGCCGTTGCGGCGGGCGATGAACGTGACGGTGCACATGCGACTTAGTCGGCGAGTGGATAGGTGGCGGTGAGCGCCGTCGTCTCTCGCCACTTCCGCCAGAGCAACGAAAGTTTGGTGGGGAGCGAACCGCGCCGCCGGTTGGCCGCGCCGATGGCGAAGACAAGTTGCCACTGGCGGAAGAGGGCGCGGTAAGCGTCGAAAAGCGGGGTGCGCGCGTCGTAAATGTTGGTTGCCTCGGAAGCCGCCCCGTTGAGTTCAATGATTTGGAAGCCACGGCCTGCACGAAGTTCCTCGTCCGAGCCGTAGCGGATGTCGTAGCGGCCAATGAAGAAGCCGTCGAGTTGCTGGGATATCCGGTCGATTCGCCGCTCAAGTTGCTCGGACCACAGATGCGCACCGTCGCGGAAAATGCAACCTTGGGCGTGATTGCCGGCTTCAACGAGTTTTAAGGACTCTCCGATGGGCAGCACTTCGGAGCGACGTTCTCCAATCCTTTGCAGATACTTCTCGGCGACAAATCGGGCGCGTTCGTCGAGCCATACCAGATCCTCAATCGTGTGTTGTCCGTCGCCGGTGATAATGGGGAAAATCTTTTCGGTGATAGCGAAGATGCGTCCTCGCGCTTCGTGCGGGAAGCGGTAGTAAAAGAGGCCGACCTCCCGCGGGCCGGGCACGTAGCGTTGGACGACAAGAGGGGCGATTGTTTGTCTCAAATAGGCTACCGCCTGCTCCTGTGAGCGGATGAGCTTCACGCCGACGCCCCGCTGGCCGACATCGGGCTTCAGGATGAATGGGTAAGCAATCCTGTGCTCTTCGCAGAAGCGTTGCAACGAAGCGAAGCGTTCGGCAGGAGTGGTTCCGTCAAGCAACTGCGCCTCGGCCGTGAACTCGGGACTTGTGCTTTGAAGATCGCGGAGAGTGTCGATCTTGGATTCGCCCACAAAGCCACCGGAGAATATGCCGGGATTCGCCGCGGTGGGCAGGGTGAAACCGCGATACCGGAGCGCGAGCCAGAGATAATTCACGCCAACCGGAATGTAGAACAACCACGCAGGCCAAAACTCCCAACGAGTGCAGCGGCCAAGTGCCGCGCCAATTCGGCGGCGAAAGCTTTTCTGACTGAGTTTGGCGCAGAGCCGGATCGCCGTTGCCAGCGCAAAAACGAGCAGCAAGACAGCCAAGCCACCGGACTTCCATTGCTGAAGCCAGCGCAGCAGATCCGAGCCGAAAGTCTTCGTGAAAACAAAAATGCCCACAGTCCAGATCGCCACCGCAGTTCCGGTGACCAGAAGAAATCGTCCAAAAGGCAGCCGAAGGAATCCCGCCGCGAGATAGGTGGGAAGACGGGTGCCGGGAACGAAACGACTGCTAAGCAGAAGCCAGGTGCCCCTCTCGGCGAACCACTGTTCGCTTCGGGCGACAGCAGCAGGATCAAAAAATCGCTTTACCCACGAGCGATGCAGCAACGGCCGTCCCACGGTGCGCGCCAGCAGATAGAGCAAGGTGTCGCCAATCCAGATTCCGAGGAACACGCCAAGAAAACCGGTCTGCCAGCTCAGGTGACCCGCCGCCCCCAGCAGTGCGGCGCTCACGGTCGGCACATCTTCCTGCACCAACGTCAGCAGGGCGAGTGTTGCCGCTTGCGCGGCGGGCATCCATTCGTGGAAGCCGAGTGGAAGCGAGAGGAGTGAAGGTGAAGTCATCACGCGGTTTGTTTTGCGTGGTGCGCCACAGTCGAAGGCGCGACACCGAAATGTTCGGGCAGTCTCGCTTCCATGAGCCGGGCCATGACGGAAATGAGGGCGTAGTGATGAATGGCATGGGCGATGGCATAAACGAGTTCCCGCCCGAAAGTGGAACCAGTGACGGGGGAGTCGCCGTGGGCGTAGCTGACTTCGCAGCGAGCCCGCACCGGCGAATCCAGCGCACCGAGGGGAAGTTGTTCCAGTTGGACGCGCATCTTCCGTGTCAGGGTGAGTGCGAATTCCGGCTGCGACTCGATGCGCACATCCCGTTCACGATGGTCGTAGTCCACCGTGTCCGCGTCGAGTCCCCGCCACAAGCTGGTAAAATGATCGAGGCAGTGGCGGTAGTGTCCGCCGATGCAGGCATTGAAGGCGAGCGGCACGCGGCGGGTGTAAGTTTCGATGGAAAGGGCACGAAGCAGGTCTTCACCTTGGGAAAGGATGGCGACGGCGGCGTTCACGATGCGACGGGCGTCGTCAAAGTGATCTTCAGGCACGGCCAAGTCCGATGACTCGAAGGCAGGAAGGAGGGTTTTCATAATCGGTTTTAAACCGCAAAGGATTCCTTGAGACGCAGGACTTCAGCGTGCAATTGCCTCGCGAGCTGCTTGCGGTCCCTGCTTGGGTGCTTCAGTTCGACGAAGCCCAACCGCGCTTCCAGGCCGTGTTTGCCCAGGAGATTGAGCAGGTGCGGAAACAGCGTCATGTCCCGCCAGTAGCACACCTCGTCAGCCACGCTACCGTCCTTCAACGTGTATTCGATGAAGGCCGCCGACAGGCCCTGCGACTGTTCAGTGGCGGCTTCGAGCAAAGCCGATTTGAACGGCAACACTGCGCGACCGTCGGAGGTGGTGCCCTCGGGAAACAGAACGACGCGCGCGCCCGTCTCGAGGACGCGGCGCATCTCAGCGGTAACACGCATCACATCCGAACGCCTGTCGCGTTGAAGAAAGATCGTGCCGGCCCATGACGCGAACCAGCCAAACACCGGCCAGTGCCTGACTTCGCACTTGGAAATGAAGACGCAAGGCGTCATCGCGCCCAAGACGAGAATGTCGAGATAGCTGAGATGATTGCAGACCAATAAGCCGCTGGACGGAATCGCCCCGCCGATGCGCAGTTGAACGCCGAAAACGCGCAAAACCCGGCGACAAACTTGTTGGAGCCAGCGCGCTCGCGCCTGGTGGCCGGGGACGCCGGCTCGCACGCCGACCAACCAGGCAAAACGCGCAAACGCCAGGATGATTTCACCGGCCAGCCAGAGTGACCGGGCCATGATGCGGCGGGAACATTTGAAGAAATGGCTCATGCAAGACCTCAACTAAGGAACCGTGACCGGACGAGTACGGGCATCGCGTGCAAGTCGAGTAACGTGAGGAAGTCGATGGTCTTGAATTGGCGGTCGAGCGCGGGCGGACCGCATATCCTGGCGCCGATGGAGAGATAGGCGCGGAGCAGTTTCGGGATTTTTGGCGGTTCCTCGGCGAGTTGATCGAGCGGACAATCAAAAGCCGGCAGCGGTCGCGTGCGCCATTCGGCGGCGGCAAGATGTTGGCGATAAAGTTCCGAGTAAGCCGACGCGCCCACCGTCGGGTCTTGCGAAGTGATAGAGCTGCAGCCGCACAAGTAGCGCCCGCCGCGTTCGCGGGCGTAGTTCGCAATGCCTTTCCAGAGCAGTCCCAGGACCACGAGGTTGCGGTGCTGACAGTGTACACAAGCGCGGCCGAGTTCGATTAGCTCGTCCCGTACCGGCTCGAATGGCGCAAAGTCGAATTCCTGCTCGCTGTAGTAGCCGCGATTGGCGGCCGCGGTCGGACCGGTTTGAAGACGATAGGTGCCGACGATTTCGCCGGTCGGAACGTGCTCGACGAGCAGATGATCGCACACTTCGTCGAACCGGTCGGCATCGAGGCCAGTCGCGAGCGACTCGGGCAGGCCCTCCTTCAGTTCAAGATTAAAAACAGCGAAGCGCAATGCCTGCGCGGCCCGCACTTCGGAGCGGTCACGCGCGAGGCGAAAGGAGTAAGACTGGGCTGAACTGGTGAGCAGCCGGATGGGTTCAAGCAACGTTTGCATAACGACGTTTTCAACCGGCCGCAGAATCGGCCGACATGGGTTGGTCGCCGGAAAGGGGAAGACCTGACAGAAAATCGGGACGAACTACTTCTGCCCGTCGCGGAGCGATTGCTTGAGACGCTCGCGAGCTTCGGGAGAGAGACCTTGCGAAGTTGCGTCGTTCGCTTCGTCGGGGTGCTGGTGGACCGCCTGCCGCAGGAAGCGAATTTGGTTTCCGTAACGCCGGCACCAATGGCAGAGCAGCAAGTGCAGGCGTAGTCCGACCCGCTGACCTCGGGAAAGTGAATGATCCAGCGCCTCCGATTGGAGCCGGCTGGCCTCGCGGCAATTCGGCGAGAGAGTGCTAAGTGCTGCGACCACGCGTTTCAGCAATTCCATTTCAATCTCCGGAGTATATCATCGCGAGCATAACGCTTCGAGAGGAGCTTTAAGGACGACGACCAACCAGCTTTTCGCGCCGATTGGCCACGGCTAAGTCGCGCAGAGGAGATAAGCCTTACAAGGAAAATCACCAGGGTTCCTGGGGAGTTGGCCAGCGGGAAGAACGCTGTAAGGGATTGCGGTGCGGACCGACCAATGGAGGCAACGCAGCGCCAGCGACAAAACCAAATCGAAACCATGAACGACACTCTCGAAATCAAAATGCCTCCCGCACGGCGAATGGCTACGTCGGCCAAGGAAGAAGACCTGATGCAACAGCATCTCCGCGATGAAAACCTGCCCGAGGCGGTGATGCCCGCCTGCCCGATCAACAAAGTTCTCAAAGGCCAGAAGGCACTGGTCACCGGAGCGAACTCCGGGATCGGACAAGCTGTTGCCCTTGCCCTCGCGCACGCGGGAGCGGACGTGGTGGTGAACTACGTTTCACGTCCGGACGCCGCCGAGGCGGTGGTGAAGGAGGCGATGCGCTGCGGGGCGAACGTCTATGCCCACCAGGCAAATGTCGCAAACGAGGCGGAAGTGCAAGCGATGTTCAAGAAGATGATTCAGGAGTTTGGCACCATCGACATCCTGGTCAACAATGCCGGAATTCAAAAGGATGCGCCCATCGACCAGATGACCCTGGCCGACTGGAAGTTCGTCCTCGACGTAAATCTCACCGGGCAATTCCTCTGCTCGCGTGAAGCCGTCCGCGAGTTCAAACGGCGGGGCGTTCGCAAGGAAGTTTCCTGCGCCGCCGGGAAGATCATCTGCATGAGCAGCGTCCACGAGGTCATTCCATGGGCGGGCCACGTCAACTATGCCGCGAGCAAGGGCGGCGTGATGCTGATGATGAAAAGCATCGCCCAGGAAGTCGCGCCGCACCGCATTCGCGTGAATTCCGTCTGTCCCGGCGCCGTCCGCACGCCCATCAACATGGAAGCGTGGGGCACGCCCGAGGCCTACCGCGAGTTGATGAAGCTGATTCCCTACAAACGCATCGGCGAACCGGACGATATTGGCCGCGCCGCCGTCTGGCTGGCCAGCGACGACTCGGACTACATCCATGGCGCGAGCATTTTCGTCGATGGCGGCATGACGCTGTATCCGGGTTTTGAAACCGGCGGCTGAGCTGGAAGGAGAAGCGACCCACTAATTCCTCACCGTCAATCAGTGCCAGCCTGGAGCAACGAACCCCTCGAACGAATGAAAACCGATAGTGCCGAACAACAGCGCCTCAACGAAACAAGAACCGGCCGGCAGAATTGGAGGCGCTGGGGACCCTACCTCTCTGAACGCCAGTGGGGAACGGTGCGCGAGGACTACTCGCCTCACGGCACTGCCTGGGAATACCTCCCCCACGACCAGGCCCGCAGTCGCGCTTATCGCTGGGGCGAGGATGGCCTGGCCGGCGTCAGCGATGATTCGCAACGGCTCTGCCTTTCGCTCGCGCTATGGAATGGCCAGGACCCGATTCTGAAGGAGCGGCTCTTTGGTCTGACGAACTCCGAGGGCAACCACGGTGAGGATGCGAAGGAGCTTTACTTCTACCTTGATGCCACGCCGACACATTCCTATCTGAAGATGCTCTACAAGTATCCGCAGCGGGAATTCCCATACGCGCAACTCGTCGAGGAAAACCGGCGCCGCGGCAAGGACCAGTTGGAGTTCGAACTGCTCGACACCGGCATTTTCGACGACGACCGCTACTTCGACGTGTTCGTGGAATACGCGAAAGCAGGGCCGGACGACATTCTCATGTTCGTCACGGTCTGCAACCGTGGACCGGACGCGGCCACGATTCATCTGCTGCCGCAACTGTGGTTTCGCAACACCTGGTCGTGGAAGAACGGCGTGGCCAGGCCGGAACTGACGGCGACGCACGATGGCACCATCGCGGCGCGGCATCCCGAACTCGGCAACTACCAGCTCTACTGCGAAGGCCACCCCGAACTCCTCTTCTGCGACAACGAGACGAACACGCGGCGACTATATGGCCAGAACGATGCCCGTGGGCACTTCAAGGATGGCTTTCACGAATATCTGATTGCGGGGAACAAAGCGGCGGTGAACCCGCAGCAGACGGGCACCAAGGCCGCAGCGCACTTCGAGATGCCTGTAAGCGGCAAAGGTGACGCGACCATCCGCCTGCGCCTGGTGCGCGGCGCCAGCGCTCAACCGTTCGCCGACTTCGACAAGCTCATCGCCCAACGCCGGCGCGAGGCCGACAATTTCTACGCGGAGTTGCAGCGCGACATCACCGACCCGGACGCGCGCCTGGTGCAGCGCCAGGCACTCGCCGGGATGCTTTGGTCGAAACAATTTTTCTACTACGACGTGCCGGAGTGGATTCATGGCGACGCCAACCAGCCGCCGCCCCCCGCCGAGCGAAAGTGGGGCCGCAACCGCGACTGGTCACATCTCAACAACGCCGATATCATCTCCATGCCGGACAAGTGGGAATATCCGTGGTATGCCGCCTGGGACCTTGCCTTCCATTGCATCCCGCTCGCGATGGTCGACGCGGAGTTCGCCAAATCACAATTAGTCCTCCTCACCCGCGAATGGTATATGCACCCGAACGGCCAGTTGCCCGCCTATGAGTGGGCGTTTGGCGACGTGAATCCGCCCGTCCACGCTTGGGCGACCTGGCGCGTCTTCCAGATGGACCGCCAGCAGCGGCGTGCGGCCAACCCCGTCGATCCCGGCGACCTCGCTTTCCTCGAGCGTGTTTTCCACAAGCTCGTGCTCAACTTCACCTGGTGGGTGAATCGCAAAGATGCGCAAGGCCGGAATATCTTCCAAGGTGGCTTCCTCGGCCTCGACAACATCGGCTGCTTTGACCGCAGCGCGCCGTTGCCCACTGGCGGATTCATCAACCAAGCGGATGGCACCGCATGGATGGCGATGTATTCGCTCAACCTCATGCGCATCGCCCTCGAACTGGCACGGCACAACAAAGTCTATGAGGACATCGCGACCAAGTTCTTCGAGCATTTCCTGCATATCGTCGAAGCGATGAACAACGTCGGTGGTGAAGGCATTGGATTGTGGGATGAACAGGACGAGTTCTACTATGACGTCCTCAATCTGCCCGATGGCCGCATGGAACCGCTGAAAGTTCGTTCGATGATCGGCCTGATCCCGCTCTTCGCTGTCGAAGTCCTGGAGTCATCGTTGCTCGACGAAGTGCCCGAATTCAAGGAACGGCTCGAATGGTTCCTCAACTACCGTCCTGACCTTGCCAAACTCGTCTCGCGCTGGAACGAACCCGGCATGAAGCAACGGCACTTGCTCTCGCTGTTGCGCGGCCATCGCATGAAGTGCCTGCTTCGACGGATGCTCGACGAGACAGAGTTCCTCAGCGACTTCGGCGTGCGCGCTATTTCGCGGCATCATCTCGCGCATCCCTACGTGTTCCAGGCCAATGGCAATACGATGGAGGTGGCCTATCAGCCCGCTGAATCGAACTCGGGCCTCTTCGGCGGCAATTCGAACTGGCGCGGTCCCATCTGGATGCCGGTCAACTATCTGCTCATCGAGAGCCTGCAAAAGTTTCATCATTACTACGGTGACGACTTCAAGGTCGAGTGTCCGACCGGCTCCGGCCAGTTCCTCACCATCAGCGATATCGCCGGCGAACTGTCGCGCCGCCTCTCGCGCCTGTTTTTGAAAGGTCAAGACGGGCAGCGTCCCGTCCTCAAATATCATCCCAAGCTGGCGACCGACCCGCACTTCCGCGACTACGTGCTCTTCCACGAATACTTCCACGGCGATACCGGCCGCGGTGTGGGCGCGAGTCACCAGACCGGCTGGACTGGACTCGTGGCGAAACTGCTCCAACCGTCTCGAATGCCCGCCAAGCCTGCGCCGGCGAAGGCGAAGAAATCGGCAGCCAGGCTGAGTCCTGCGGAAGCGGCGTTGGCGGGAGCATGATCCGCTCGCTCCAGGAGCATTGGCGGGAATACTTCATGGAGGCGTGCTTGCTGGGCACGTTCATGATTTCCGCCGCGTCGTTCACAACGCTGCTGGAATACCCCGGGTCGCCTGTGCATCAGCTCATCTGGAACGGGTTCATTCGACGCGCGCTCATCGGCCTGGCCATGGGGTTGACGGCCGTCGCACTCATTTACTCGCCATGGGGACAACGCTCCGGCGCGCATATGAACCCGGCGGTGACACTGACGTTCCTAGGCCTCGGCAAGGTTCAGCCGTGGGACGCGGCATTCTACATCGGAGCGCAATTCGTCGGCGGAGTCGCCGGCGTTCTGCTCGTGAAGCTCTTGCTGGGCGGCATTATAGCGCATCCCTCGGTGAGCTACGTGACCACGGTGCCCGGCCCGGCGGGCGTTGGTGTTGCGTTCATCGCCGAAGCCACCATCGCTGGCGGCATGATGCTGATGGTTTTGTTCGTTACCAATACGCCAAAGCTCGCCCGTTTCACTGGTCTGTTCGCCGGAACGCTCGTCTTCCTCTATATCACCTTCGAGGCGCCCCTTTCCGGCATGAGCATCAACCCGGCACGCACCGTGGCGTCTGCGTTGCCCAGCGGAATCTGGACCGGAAGTTGGATCTATTTTAGCGCGCCCGTGCTTGGCATGTTCCTGGCCGCCCAAATCTATCGCAGTGTTGGCCGCGCATCTTCTTTTGCCTGCCCGAAGTATCATCACGGCACGAAGCAGCGCTGCATCTTTTGTGGGCATCCGGGGCGCTTGAAGACTAACCAGGCCACCGCCGCCAGCAGCAACGGGCCGACGACCTGTAAAGCTTCATCTGCGTCGTGAACGTCACGTCGGCAAAATAGTGTAAGGAGTCTCCCTGCATTTCGACCCAAGACCATGAACGACCACTACGACGTTATCATCATCGGGACGGGAGCGGGCGGCGGGACGTTGCTGCACAAGCTCGCGCCGAGTGGCAAACGCATCCTGGTGCTGGAGCGTGGGCCGTTCCTGCCGCGCGAGAAGGAAAATTGGGACACCAAGATCGCCTTCAACACCACGCGCTATTTTGGACCGGAGGTTTGGTATGACAGGAATGGCGCGGAAGTGCGCGCGGGCATGTGCTATCACGTCGGCGGGAACACCAAGCTTTACGGAGCGGCGTTGTTCCGGCTGCGCGAGCGGGATTTCGAGAAGGTGCAACACGTCGGCGGGGTTTCGCCGGAGTGGCCGTTGAAGTATTGCGATTTCGAGCCTTACTATGCCGATGCGGAAAGGCTCTATCAGGTCCACGGCAAAAGCGGGCTGGACCCCACGGAGCCGCCGAGAAGCGGTGAGTTTCCGTATCCGGCGATGAGTCACGAGCCGCGCATCCAGGAGGTGGCGGACAATCTTGCGGCACGCGGACTCAAGCCTTGCTATACGCCGCTCGGCATCCGGATCAACGAAGCCCAGAAATATCTCAGCCAGTGCATCCGCTGTTCGACGTGCGACGGCTATCCGTGTCTCGTCCATGCCAAGTCGGACGCGGAAGTCGCGGGCGTGCGTCCCGTGATGGGACTGGAGAACGTCACGTTGCTCACGGAGACGAAGGTTGAGCGGCTGCTTACCAGTCCGAGCGGACGCGAAATCACCGGCGTGGAAGCCGTCGTCGATGGTGACAAGGTGACGTTCTCGGCGGATGTCGTGGTGGTCTCCTGCGGTTCCATTAATTCGGCGGCGCTCCTGCTCAAGTCGGCCAACGACACGCATCCGCGCGGTCTGGCCAATTCCTCCGGCTTGGTCGGGCGAAACCTGATGAAGCACATCCTCGGATCGCTCATCGGCGTGTCGTCGTTCAAGGCAAATCCGACCAAATTTCAAAAAACACTTTCGCTTTTCGATTTTTACTGGGGCGACGCGGATTTCCCTTATCCGATGGGCCAGGTGCAGATGCTCGGCAAGGTGGACAAGGAATCGCTGGAAGGCAGCGAGTCCATCTACGCTCCGCTGGACATTGACTTCGTGGCGAAACACTCGCTCGACTGGTGGTTGACCAGCGAAGACCTGCCCGACCCCAAAAATGGCATCACGCTCAATCGCGACGGAAAGATCGTGGTGGACTACACCGAGAACAATACGCCGGCCTTCGATCGCTTGATGGCGAAGTGGACGGAGACGCTCAAGAGCATCGGCTGCGGCTGCCACATTTTGCCGAACGGAAAGTATTTCAACGCGGGCACGGTGACGACCTTCACCATGAAACTCGGGATTAACGGACTCGGCCATCAGGTCGGCACGTGCCGTTTCGGCGAAGACCCGGCGACCAGCGTCCTCAATCTGAACTGCCAGGCGCACGACCTCGACAATCTCTATGTGGTGGACGGCAGCTTCATGGTGTCGAGCGCGGCCGTGAATCCCACCCTTACGATTATCGCGAATTCGTTGCGCGTGGGCGACCACCTGCTCGAAAGACTGGATGCGAACCGAGTTAACACCGCCCCAAGGAGCAAGCGTTCGTCACGCGAAAACGCCGAAATGGTGATGGTCAAGTGAGCGTTATGGAACGCCTTCACCATGCCAGTTTCGGAATCAGCGTGCCAGGGATAATCCTTGGCTCGATGGTGACCATTCGAACCGTTATCAGCGACTCGCTCAGTTCGGAGTTGGGGCCCGGAGCACCTCCGGCGGAAAGGGCGGCGCCATGATTGCAGAGACACTGCTCATCGCGGCTGGAGTCTACCTGCTGTGCGGACTGGTTTTCGCCATCCCGTTCGTGCTGATCGGCGTGAAGCAAATTGATTCCCATGCGGCGCACGGGAGCTGGGGTTTTCGCGTGATCATCATTCCAGGAACGATTTGCCTATGGCCGCTGCTGGCCAAGCGATGGTTGAAGGGAGTCCATGAACCGCCGGAAGAAAATAACCCGCATCGCTGCGCGGCGCGCAACTTCCGCAGCAGCCGACGTGAGGAGGCTCATTCTTTCTCCCTCACCTCACCCAGGCCCGCTCGCCTCCCGCGGGGAGCGGACAGGGAGAAGAAGGAGTCGCCATGATTCGACCGCTACGCCAACGGCATCGGCGGATGGTCTGCGCGCTCGGCGTGGTTTTGCCGATTGCTTTTGTCGCGGGCATCGCGGCGCGCAAGTCTGTTCCTGTGGCCGCAACCTTGCCATCGCAGTTCGTCGGCAATGCGAAGGATTTCGGCAAGGTGGTTTTAACCAAGACGGAGATCTGGCCCGGCCAGCGAATCATCACCAGCCTGCGCCGGGACGCCACCGGATCGCTGGCGGTGGAATTGAGGTTCCGTGACCTGGTCAAGCCCGATGTTCTGCTCTATTGGGCGGCGGGCCCGGAAGGGAAGGCTGGCGATGAATTGCCGGACAACGCAGAATTTCTCGGCGCTCTCTTGAATGGGACGCCACTTCACATTCCCGCGGAGGCGCGCGGGGAAGCCGGGCGCTTCATCCTCTACAGCCTGGCTGACCACGAAACCGTGGCGTCGTCGAGCGCCTTTACCATCCAAGAATTCTGAACTTCAGGAGACGACAATATGGGCCTCGCATACGGCGCAGTGCAGTGGAACCGACAGAAACGACTCTACGACTTCGCGCTGGCCGGCGGGGTGGGCGCCTTTCTAATCCTGTTCGGTGTTCTCAGCAAACTCCTCTTTCCGTTTGTCACTGACGAAATCTTGTTGATGAAGGCATTCGGGGCGGCTGCCTTTATCCTGCTGCACATCATTCTTTGTATCGGCCCACTTTGCCGGCTTAATCCAAAGTTCCTGCCGCTGCTCTACAATCGACGCCATGCCGGTGTGACCATGGCGTTGCTCTCACTCATCCATGCCGCGCTGGTCGTGATCACCTATCACGCGGGCGGCGACACGAACCCGATCCTGAGCATCTTCCGGGGCACCCCGCTCACTGGTTCGATCGCGGGGATTCCGTTCCAACCCTTCGGTTTCTTTGCCCTGGTCATCCTGCTACTCATGGCGGCCACGAGCCACGACTTTTGGCTGGCGAATCTCAGCGCGCCGGTTTGGAAGTCGCTGCACATGCTGGTCTATGTCGCTTACGGGCTGCTCGTGTTGCACGTCGTGTTTGGGGTGCTGCAAGCTGAATTGAACGTTGTGTATGTTGCCGTGACGGCGATCGGTCTGGTCACCGTGCTCGGCCTCCATCTCGCTGCTGCCTTCAAGGAAGCGCCCGGCGACCACGCCCGTGAAGATGCGGCGACGGACAATGGTTTCGTGGACGCCTGCGCCGTCGCTGACATCCCGGAGAAGCGTGCGCGCATGGTCTGCCTGTCGGGCGAACGCGTCGCCATCTTTAAATATGATGGGAAAGTCTCTGCCGTCTCCAACGTTTGCCAGCATCAGAATGGTCCTCTTGGCGAAGGCAAAATACTCGACGGCTGCATCACCTGTCCATGGCACGGCTACCAATACTTGCCGGACACCGGTGCGTCGCCGCCGCCGTTTGTCGAGAAAGTTCCAACGTTCACGGTGCGGGTGATAAAAGGACGGGTGTTCGTTCGCCCGAAGCCGAATGCCCCCGGAGCGCGTGCGGAACCGGCTTTGATTGAACCTGAGCGTCGGAGCAGCCGCCGGGAGGAGGCTCTAACTTCAATGGAAGGGAAATGAGCCGTGGTGACGGCTGCTACGAAAAGATGAACGACGAATTCTACATCGGTTGGGAAGACAAGGCACCCTCGGCCATTGGCAGGATCGTGCGGAACAACGTGGTGGTTTTGCTCCTTCTCGTCCTTGCCCTGGCCGTGCTGCTCGCCCTGGCGCAACGCACCATCGGCGTGAGCGTGTTCGAGTGGGGCAATGTCAAAAGTTTCTCCGGCCTTCTCAAAGGTCAGCCCTGTCCGCATCTGCTCGTGCCACGCCCCAATGCGAAGGAGGGGCAAACGGCTTTCTCCAGCTACTATCTCGTAAAGCCGTTTAAGTTCGGCATCGACCCCGGGCTAGTCAGCCGTCTCGATGGCAAAGCCGTGACTTTGAAAGGCACTCTCATCTACCGGGCTGGACAAACAATGATTGAAGTCGCCGACGACTCGCTCATGGAGAGCGTCGATTCAACGATTTGGCCCTCCAGCACTTCAACGTCCTCCGTAAGCCTTGGCCAGCAAACCTTGATTGGAGAGATCGTGGACAGCAAATGCTATCTCGGCGTGATGAATCCGGGCGCGCTCCTGCCGCACCGGGCCTGCGCCATCCGTTGTATCAGCGGAGGCATTCCACCCGTGCTCCTTGTCCGGCAGACCACGGGCGCGGCACTTTACTTCCTACTCGTCTCTCCCGACGGCAAGCCGGTGAATAAACAAGTCCTGGATCTGGTCGCGGAGCCGGTGCAGATCACCGGCGAGGTCGAGCGCCAGGGAGAGTTGCTCATTCTGCGCGCAGACCCCGCCACCTATCGACGGTCGCCCTAAAACAAAATCCCTTCCTGAACGTGGACACCAAGAAATTAACCGGGGCGGCGCGGCGAGTTGATCCTCGCCCATCGCAATTCCTCCCTTCCTCCCCCTCCATTCGAGGAAATGGCGTGGCAGCCCCGCCCGCCGTTCAAGGTATCCCGGAAGATCCGTGGCGACATGAGGACTGCGCGAATGAACCGTCGCCGCTGCACTGTTTTGGCGAAGAGCGCACGCTCTGGACGCTGGGCGCGAAGGTCGCGCTCGTCGCGCTGGCGCTGCTGTTGTTCATCACAACGACCGCGCAGGCGGCTGTGCGTGAAGTCGGCGCGATTGGCTTGATTGTCGGCGATCTCGACCGGGTGCTGCCGTTCTACACCAACACGCTGCCGTTCGAGTTGAAGGGCATTACTGTTGCCGGCGGCGCGGAGCAGGACGCGCTGCTCGGATTGAGCGGGACGCAGACTCGCAGTGCCGAACTGCAACTCGGCTCGGAGCGTATCATTCTGACCGAACACATTACGAACAAGGGGAGGCCCATTCCACTGGACTCGCGGAGCTTTGACCATTGGTTCCAACATATCGCCCTTGTCGTTTCCGACATGGACCGCGTTTACGAACACCTGCGCCACGCGAAGGTGAAGCATGTATCGACCGCACCGCAGACGTTGCCGGCATGGAACAAGGAGGCAGGCGGAATCAAAGCGTTCTACTTCCGCGACCCGGAAGATCATGTGCTGGAAATTATCTGGTTCCCGCCGGGCAAGGGCGACCCAAAATGGCAGCCGTCTTCGCCGGGCTTTGGGGCGTCGAGGCCGCTGTTCCTTGGCGTCGATCACACGGCCATTGTCGTGAGCGAAACAGATCGAAGCCTGGCCTTTTATACCAACGCGCTCGGAATGCGCGTGGTGGGAGGTGCGGAAAATTACGGCGCCGAGCAGGAGCATCTCAACCAGGTCTTTGGCGCGCGGCTGCGCATCACAGCGTTGCGGGCGGAACGCGGGCCGGGCATCGAGTTCCTCGAATACATCACTCCGCCGGGCGGACGACCGCTACCTGACGATGCGAAGGCGAACGACCTGACCTTTTGGAACACTCATCTGCTCGATGACGATTTGACAGCATCGTCAACAAAGCTGCGGAAAGGCGGTGCTCATTTTGTTTCGCGAGCGACGGGTTCGCTTTCCCAGATCGTGCGCGATCCAGACGGACATGCGCTTCGGCTCGAGCCGCTCGGTGCATGCCGGTGAAAGGTTTTGGGTCCTCCGGCGACTCATCTTCACGGTGCAACGACGACTACTGAACCAGAATATGAAACAAACACTCATTACTCTTACCGTCTCCCTGGCCTTCGCTTTCGCCGCGCTGGCGGATCCCGCGTCGGACCAGTCCAAAACGCTTGTCCTGAAAAACAAGGAGGGCATCGCGATTCTCGGTTACGATCCGGTCGCCTACTTCACGGACGGGAAGCCGGAGAAGGGCAATCCGAAGTTCAAATCCAACCACGACGGCGCGAACTACTACTTCGTCAGCGCGGAGCACAAGGCGGTGTTCGACGAGAATCCCGCGAAGTATGTGCCGGCCTACGGCGGCTATTGCGGTTACGCGGCCAGCATCGGCAAGGTGCGTCCAGCCGATCCGCTACTCTGGTCCATTGTGGACGGGCGACTCATCGTCCAGAACACCAAGGGCGCGGCGGCGCTCTGGGAAAAGGACGTGAAGGGCAATAAGGCCAGGGCGGACAAATTCTGGCCCAAGCTCGTTGAGGTGAAAGCCGGGCAGAAAGACCCGGTCGACTCGCTGTTCAGTCGTTCGGTGCTTCCCGAAGCGCGGTGAATCCTCAGCAATCGCTTGTTCACCTGAACACCCGTCATCACATGACCATGAAAGTCATCCTCACCACTCTCGCCATCGCCAATCTAATCCTTTTCGCCAGGCCGTACGCGACGAACACGACCACGCGTCACACTCTCGCCCTCGCGCTCACATGGGTCGCGGCCGAATAAGCCTTGGCTGGCGGACGTTGCCAAGAAGGGAGGGCGGCCTTTTCAGGTTTGATAGGGCCGTCCTTCCTTGGTATCAACTGGTCTTAAAACCAGGCGTGTCCAGTTGATGAAGACAACATTGTCCCAAAACGATGGCATGCAGCGTTCAGATGAACTGCTGCGCGCCATCATTCAGGGCACGTCGGCGGTCACCGGCACCGATTTTTTCCGATCGCTGGTGCGGCATCTGGCCCACGGTTTGCGCGTCCGTTGGGGGTTTGTGGCTGAATGCCTGCCGGACCTGCGTGCCCGTTCGCTCGCATTCTGGCAGGACAACGATTTTGGGGAGGATTTTGAGTATGCACTGGCAGGAACGCCATGCATGGAAGTGGCGCAGGGCCGGGTTTGTCATGTCCCGGACCGGCTGGCGGAACTTTTTCCGGAAGACCGGGGCATGATTGATATGGGCACGATGAGTTACCTCGGCGTGCCTCTCATCAACTCGGAGAAGCGTGTCATCGGGCATCTCGTCGTGTTCGACGACAAGCCGATGCCCGCGGATACCCTCGCCTTGTCCGTGATGGAGACCTTCGCCAATCGCGCTGGGGTGGAACTGGAGCGCCTGCGCGCGTTCGAGCACCTAAAAGCGCTCGACGCGGAGCGGGCGGCCTTGTTGAACGTGAACCGCGCGGTCAGCCGGCATTTGGAGCGCGACGAATTGTTCGGCACGCTGGCGACGTGCTTGCGCACGTTGTTCGAGACCGACCGCTTTGGCATCGAATTGCCAATAGAAGGAAACCGGCTGCAAGGCCATCTGCTCACCCCAAACGACGCGCCCGCCGGGTCGGTGCCGACCCGTATTAAAATTCTGCCCCGCGAGGGAACTGCCTGCGATTGGGTGTTGCAGAACCGACAGTGGCTGATGGCCGGCTCTCGTGAGGAATTGTCCCGCTTTGCCCTGACCTGCGAAGTGATGACTCACGAGGGAATGGAGTCTTTGTGCGCAGTGCCGCTGGTCAGCGGCGGGTTGGCGCGCGGCGTGATGTATTTTATGGCGGCACGACGGGACGCTTATGTCCGCCTGCCCCAGGCCTTGTTGGAGCAAGTCGCCATCACGGTGGCGGTGGCGCTGGATGACTGCCTGGCGCACGAGAAACTGAAACGCGATGCGCAACAGGCCCTCGCGGAGAGCGAGGAGCGCTTTCGCGACTTGTTTGACGAAGCGCCCATCGCCTATGTGAACGAAGGACTCGACACGAAGTTTATCCGGGCAAACCGCGCCGCTTGCCGGATTCTCGGCATCAGGCCCGAAGCAGTGCCTGGCATTTTCGGTAAATCCTTCGTGCCGGATACTCCGGAAGCACAGCGTCGAGTGCAGCAGGCCCTTGAATCCATCGGTCGTGGCTCGGAGACCAGCGGCGTCATCCTGGAACTCCGTCGCAACGATGACGGTAAGCCGCTTTGGATACAGTGGTGGTCCAGGCCGTCACCCGACGGCACCTACACGCGCACCATGTTCGTGGACATCACCGAACGTGTGTTGATGGAACAGGAAAAGGCGCGGCTCGAAGCACAGAACACCTATCTCCAGGAAGAGATACGCAGCGAACACAACTTTGACGAAATTGTGGGGAGCAGCCGGGCGCTTCTTGAAGTTTTGCGGCAGGTTGATCAGGTTGCGCCGGCGGATTCAACGACGCTCATCATCGGAGAAACTGGCACCGGCAAGGAACTGGTTGCCCGCGCCATTCATGACCGCAGCGGGCGCAAGACGCGTCCGCTCGTGAAAGTGAACTGCGGAGCCATCAGCGCGGGGTTGGTCGAGAGCGAACTATTCGGTCACGTCAAAGGCGCATTTACCGGCGCGCTGGCGAATCGTGACGGGCGCTTCCAAGTCGCCGATAGCGGCACCATTTTTCTCGATGAGGTGGGTGAACTGCCGCTGGAGACGCAGGTGAAGTTATTGCGCGTGTTGCAGGAGCAGGAATTCGAGCCGATTGGCAGCAGCAAGACAGTGAAGGTCGATGTGCGCATCATCGCCGCGACGAACCGCGACCTGAGTGCGGCTGTGGCTGAGGGCAAGTTCCGTCGTGACCTCTACTACCGCCTGAACGTATTTCCGATTTCGGTGCCGCCTTTGCGCGAACGCGCGGCTGATGTCCCGTTGCTGGTGAATTTCTTTTTGCAGCGGTTTGCCAAGAAATTCGGCCGGCCGGTGAAGAAGGTTTCCGAGGAAACGATGCGGCGTCTCGCTGGTTACGCCTGGCCTGGCAACATCCGCGAACTGCAAAATGTAATTGAACGCGCCATCCTGCTTTCGCCTGGCGATAGGTTGCAACTGGCGCCGGACTTTTGCCCCGCCCCGGTAGTCCTTAACCCCCGCCGTGAAGAGGCCCTGACTTCACCATTCTCAATTGCGGATCGGCAATCACCCGTGGAGCGGAGCGTCATCGTCTCGGCTGCTCCAAATGGCGGCGATGGCAGTGCTTCGATGGAAGAGGTCGAGCGCCGCCACATCGAAGCGGTGCTGGTGCAAACCCACTGGATGATTGAAGGCGAACGCGGCGCGGCGAAGATTCTGAATCTCAACCCCAGCACGCTGCGCAGCCGGATGAAGAACCTCGGCATCAAACGGCCGGAACGAAGTTCGCCACTGCCAGGGTAACGCCGGCTTCTTACGGCTTAGCCCGAATATTTCACACGCGCAGGCCTGCGATGGGTAGAACAGGCCACTGGCCTGTTCCGTTCGGCGACTCGCCGAACGGAATGGCGGTTGCACCCTGACAAAATCGGATGCGTGTGACCGTTCCGACGCACTCGTCATTCCGCCCGGCCAGTGGCCAGGCGGGACAGGCGAGTCGCCTGTGCTACCCATCGCAGTATGAAATATGCGGGCTAGGCGCCGCATGCCGTTTTCAACTGTTCGGCTGCAAACGGCGGGCACTCCACCAGCACAACACCGCGGCTCTGGAGTCGCAAAAGCAGTGCGATGCCCTCTCTGTCCATAAACTCAACGTCCGAAAGGTGAAGTTTCAGAGAACGGCCATCCGCCAACGCTTCGTCGCACGACTTTTGGAGTTCGGTGACCCAGGGACCAACAACACGGCCTTCGAGCCGGAGCACGACCGTATGATTGACCGGTTCGACTTTTGAAATCTTGAGCATGGTGAATCAGTGATGGAGCGTGTTCGATCGTTAATTGTTTGAGTCCCCGTTCCACCAGCCGGTGAGATGGCCGCGCAATTGTTTCCGGGCCCGATGGAGCATGACCCACAGGTTACTTTCGGAAATGTTCAGCCGCTGGCAGACCTCTGCGTTCGGACGTTCCTCAATTTCGTAAAGCTGAAACACCTGCGCCACGCGCGCCGGGAGTTTGCCGAGGGCGCGTTCAAGATTTTGGCGGAATTCAGACAACTCCAGCCGTCGCATGGGTGACTGACATTCGGCGGCCACGTCGTGCAGCCACGTCACCGCGTCTTCCCACGCTTCGCCGTCAGCACGCGTGGGAGGAACTTCGGCGCGAACAGCGCGCTCACGACAGGTACGGCGCAGATGGTCGCAAATCTTGTGGCGGAGAATGCCCACAAGCCAGGTGCGCTCGGCAGACTGGCCGGCGAAACGGTCTCGTGCCTTGAACGCGGCGAGGAATGTGTCCTGCACGAGGTCTTCTGCCACGCTGGCGTCGCGCACCTGGCCGAGGGCGAAGTTGAACAGGTAATCGCCGTGCGCCTCCACCCAGTCGTCTAGCGACGTGGTGGTCGGCTGGATTCTCTCCGCGGCGATAACAGTCTCGTTCATAGTGAGCGGACCAGTTGCAGCGGCCGTGCCACGAATCCGTTCGCGGGCAAAATTCCAGGAATTGCCAGGAAACCCGCTGATTCCGGCTCGCGTTATGAAATTTCAAGGAACCGCTGCTGAAATCACGGCCACGATATTTCGCGGCCCATCCGTGAAAGCTCATGGCTGTCGTCCTGACCTGCGTCCTAAAGGCGTGACGGAATCCCTGCGCCTGGCTAGTTTGCGCTTCAGGACGACGATGGCGGATCAACTTCAAATTGTCGCTGTTCGGGCCAGGGGGGCGATGAAGGGCGAGGCAGGAGCTGGAACGGACGCTTCGTGAGGTTGAACAGCCAGCCGGTTCCGAAATTGAGGCAGTAACTTGGGTGTGACATTGCTGTGGCTTATGAATAGGCGAAAACGTCGATCGGTGTTCGGGCCCACCGTGAACTGGCGAAACGTGCCATGAGTGACACCTTTCCCTCTGTCTATCTGGCCCGCCATGGCGAAACGGCCTGGAGCATTTCAGGTCAGCATACCGGCCTGACGGACCTGCCGCTGACCGCGCGAGGCGAGCGCAACGCGCGTCGCCTCGGCGAGCGGCTGAAAGGCCTGGTTTTCGCCCAGGTGCTGACCAGCCCCTTGCAACGCGCGACCCGGACGTGTGAATTGGCCGGGTTTGGAAAAATTGCACGGATTGAAACTAACTTGTTGGAATGGAACTACGGCGATTACGAAGGGCGGCGCAGCTCGGAGATTTACACGGAGCGGCCCGGCTGGAACTTGTTTCGTGATGGCTGTCCAAACGGTGAAACTCCCGGCCAGGTCGGCCTGCGGGCGGATCGGGTGATTCGGCAGATTCGGTCGCTGCAGGAGGACATCCTGCTTTTCTCGAGCGGACACTTCCTGCGGGTCCTGGCCGCACGTTGGCTCGGGCTTGAGCCGGCCGGCGGCCGATTCTTCACGCTCAGCACCGCCAGCTTGAGCGTCTTGAGCTATGAACACAACCTGTCAGAGCCCGTCATTCGCCTCTGGGATGACTCCAACCATGTGGGAGACTGAAGGCCGGCGTGCGTAACCCCTCTCTCTACCCAGAAGCAGCCTGCGCATGAAAGTGCTCGTGGTAGATATCGGCGGAACCCATGTCAAACTCATGGCGACCGGGCAGGACGCCCCGCGGCAGTTCGATTCCGGCCCAAAGCTGACGCCCCAAAGGTTGGTTTCTCAGGTCCGCAAGATCACTTCTGACTGGGCGTATGATCGGGTTTCAATCGGTTATCCCGGACCGGTTCTGCGCGGGCGTCCGGTCACCGAGCCGTATAATCTCGGGCGGGGATGGGTCGGTTTCAATTTTGAAGCTGCCTTCCAGCGGCCCGTGAAGCTGATCAATGATGCCGCCATGCAGGCTCTGGGAAGTTATAAGGGTGGCAAGACGCTGTTCCTCGGACTGGGCACTGGCTTGGGCTCCACCATGGTCGTGGACGGCATTGTCGAGCCGATGGAGTTGGGCCATCTGCCCTACAAGAAAAAAACTTTTGAAGATTACGTCGGCGTTCGAGGGCTGCAGAAACACGGAAAAAAGAAGTGGCGTCGGCATGTCGCTGATGTCGTGCGACGATTGATGGCCGCCCTTGAGCCCGACCACGTCGTGCTGGGTGGCGGCAATGTAAAAAAACTACTGCAACTCCCAGCCGGCTGCGAAGCGGGGGACAACGCCAATGCTTTTGTCGGAGGATTTCGTCTTTGGGCGCAAGCGAAGACAAATCGCTCTCCCGTGCCAAGCCGTCACCATTCAGAAGGGAACAGAAGGAAACAAAAGGATGCGCATAGTTAAACAGTTGCCAAGGACCAGCTCTGCGCCGATTTCCAGTGTCAGGTAAGCCCGGCGGCTCAGCCCACAAATGCCGAGAGAGGCAGGCCCGGTGGGCATGACATCCCCGCCAATCTTGGAGATGCGGGGTCATTGAAATCTTCGCGCTTTCGTTCCGGCTCTATTTGTGTATGATTGGCACGCTGCTCCACCGCCAACCCACCAAACTATGGATATTCCATGTCGTTTTATCCACCGGCACATTTCCGGGCTGCCCCGGTTTGCTCCAAGCCTGGCCGTGCTTCTCGTTCTTCTGCATTGCGCCGGGATGGCCATCGTTTTCGGTCAGGCACCGCCGAATGACAATTTCGCAAACGCCCAAACCTTGACCGGCCAATCGGGACGCGTGACCGGCTCCAATGTCAATGCCACCCGGGAGCCGAACGAGTTGATCAACCCACTCAACCCGGGCGGAAAATCGATCTGGTACCGTTGGACGGCGACCACCACGGAATCGATCCGATTCGACACGGTGGGGACCGGCTTCGACACGCTACTGGCCGTCTATGCCACCAACGCCAGCGGCGTTTTTGCGCTGATTGGCGCGACCGACAATCCAAACTCCGGAGATGTGCCCAGCAGCGGCGGTTACCTCGAAAGCCGCGTGAATCTTCTCAATGCCGTGGTGGGGAAGATCTATTTCATCGCCGTGGACGGCTATAACGCGGGCGCCGGCGCAGCCAGCGGACCAGTTCTGCTGAATTGGAATCAAATCGTGGGCGCGCCGGCCAACAATAATTTCAACGCACCGATGGACCTGAGCGGAAGCCAGGGCGGCGTCAGCGCGCGCAATCACAATGCGACGAAAGAAAACAATGAACCGAACCACGCGGGCAACGTCGGCGGACGTTCCGTCTGGTTCCGCTGGGTGGCCCCGGCTTCCGGCGACATGGTCATCGATACGATGGGCAGCACGTTCGACACTTTGCTGGCGGTCTATACGGGTGGCAATCTGAACAGCCTGAGCGGCACGATGGTGGCCCAGAACGACGACGCGCTGGTCATCGATTCGGACGGCGACGGACAGACCGACGCGGCCTTCATTTTCTTCAGCCGGGTGACGTTCCACGCGGTGGCCGGGATGACGTATCGCATCGCGGTGGACGGCCACAATTCCGGCATTGCTGCCTCCACCGGAAGCATCTCGTTGCACTATTATTTCGCTTCCGCACCGCCGGCCAACGACAACTTTGCCAACGCCACGCCGATCAGCGGCGAGCGGGGCCAGGTGATGGGGTCCAATCTTGCGGCTTCCAACCAGCCAGGCGAACCGCAGCATGCCACCAGCGCCGGCGGGCGCTCCGTCTGGTTCAATTGGACCGCGCCGGCGAGCGGACAGGTCACCTTCGACACCTTCGGTCCGCACTTCGATTCGGTGCTCGCGGCCTACACGGGCAACGCCCTGAACGCCTTGACTGCCGTGGCGGTGAATGACGACGTGGTCGCTGGAATTGTGCAACTGAGCCGTCTGAGCTTCCCCGCGGTGGCCGGCACGACGTATCACATCGCCGTGGACGGATGGGCCTCGGTGGGAGCAATGGCCGATTTCAATCCGTTCAAATTGAATTGGGAATTGGCGGTGAACGCGCCGACGAACGATTTGTTCGCGAGCGCCCGACTGTTGCCGGGGGAATCCGGCTCGCTCACCACGGACAATACCAACGCCGTGTTCGAACAGTTCGAGCCGCTGCACGGACCGCTCTCCGGGAAATCGCTTTGGTTCAAATGGACCGCGCCGCGCGACGGGGAAGCGACCATCGATACACTGGGAAGTTCCTTCGACACGCTGCTGGGCATCTACACGGGAAACGATTTCTTCAGCTTCACGACCATCACCAACAACGATGACCGGGATTCTTTCACCAACGCCAGCAGCGCCACCTTTGTCGCTGGCGCCGGCACGACCTATTATATCGCGGTGGATGGCTACAACCCGGGTAACGGACGTGGTGCGGAATACGGCGTGGTCATCCTGAACTGGACCCAGGCAGGAGGCCCGCCGCCGAATGACAATTTTACCAATGCCTTGTTGTTGTCCGGATTCTCCGGTTCGACCAATGGCTCGAGCCGGAATGCCACCGTCGAACCGGGCGAACCGGATCGCGGTGCCCTCGGGCCTTTCGCTTCCTCCTGGTATCGTTGGGTGGCGCCCGCGACGGGTTGGTACACGTTCGACACCATTGGCAGCGCCCTCGATACTGTCCTGGCGGTTTTCACGGGACCGGCCTTCCCGTCGTTCATCGAGATTGCCTCCAATGATGATGTCGACGAAACAATCCCGATACGCCAAAGCCGCGCCACCTTCCGAGCCACCGGCGGCGTGGTGTACCAAATTGCCGTGGACGGGGCGATTGAAGCGCAGGGAGATTTCACGTTGAACTGGGCTCCGTCCGCGGTGCTCCGAGTCTCGCCGGCCGGCGCCAACTTCGGAGCGATCCTCACCGTGGCCGAGCCGGGTCTTTACACCATCGAACAATCCACCAATCTCGTGAACTGGACGCCGGTGCGGCAGATCACCGCGGCTCCCGGTCCGATCACGTTGGACCTGGGGCCGGTCGCCGGGGTCTCGCGCCGTTTTTATCGCGCCAGTCGGTGAGAGCCGATCGAGCCTGTTGCCGCCGTTGGGCGCAATTAGCGCGAATTTTGCCGGAGTTGAGTCGTCTTTAGACGGTTACCTTCGTGGCAAAAATATCAACACTGTCGCGGCTCGGAACAGGATTCGCCTTGCTTCTGCTGTGCGGCGGGGCGCCGGCGGCTGAGCGGGTGTCGCGGATCGTGGTGCAGCCGGCGACGATTGAACTTCGGAATTCCGGCGACGAACACGGAATCATTGTCACTGCGGTCCGGAGTGATGGATCGAGCTTTGATGCCACGACTTTGGCGAAGTTCTCGTCGAAACAACCGCAGGTTGCGACGGTGACGACCAATGGACTTTGCCGCCCGGTCGGGGATGGCCAGGCGGAGGTGGTGGTCAGCTTCCGCAATATCAGCGAACGGGTGCGTGTCACGGTATGGGAGGCGAATCGCCGGGCAGTGCCTTCCTTTGCCCAGGACGTCTTGCCGGTCTTGACCAAGGCGGGCTGTAATGCCGGCGCTTGCCATGGAAAACTCGCGGGCCAGAACGGCTTCAAACTTTCCCTGCGCGGCTATGCGCCCGAGTGGGACATTGATTGGTTGACGAAGGAATTGTGGGGCCGGCGCGTGAACGTCGCGTTTCCCGAGGACAGCCTGATTATCCAAAAGGCCCTCGCCCGTGTGCCGCACGAGGGAGGACGGCGCTTCGAGGAAGGGTCGCGTTATCATCAGACGTTGCTCGATTGGATCGGAGCGCGCGCTCCCGGGCCGGTCACGAACGAGGCCGAGGTGGCGCGGCTGGAGGTGCTGCCGGGGTCTCGGGTGCTGCGTCCGGGTGAGTCGCAACAATTGCTGGTGCGCGGGTACTATCGCGACGGGCGCGTCCGGGACGTGACGTGGCTGGCGCAGTTTTTCTCGAACGACGAAGCGACCTTGCGTGTGTCGGAGAGCGGGCTGGTCGAGGCCTTGCGCAGCGGCGAGGTTCCCGTGCGCGTTCATTTCCAAGGCCAGGTCGAAGTGGTGCTGTTTACCATGCCCTACACCAACCGGGTCTCGCCCAAATTGTTCGCCCGAAAAAACAATAGGGTGGATGGACCGGTGATGGCGAAGTTGCAGCTCTTGCGCCTTACGCCGGCGCAATTGTGCAACGACGCGACTTTCGTCCGACGCGCCTTTCTCGACACAATCGGTTCGCTGCCGCCGGCGGAGGAGGCGCGCGCTTTTGTCGCCGACCGGCGCCCGGACAAACGCGCCCGCCTAATCGATGAACTTCTTTCCCGTCCGGAATACGCCGACTACTGGACGCTCCAGTTCGCCGACCTGTTGCAAAACCGCAAGGAGCGCGACCACGACGTCCGCGGAACCAAGGGGGTGCGCGCCTTTCATGCCTGGTTGCGGGAACAAATTTCTTCGAACCGCCCGTGGAATGAGCTGGCCCGCGACATTCTGACCGCGTCGGGCGATTGCGTAGAGCGGCCGGAGGTGGGCTATTATGTCACGCTGGTTGGGGAGAAGAGAGCTGAAGAATCCGAAATCACCGATGGCGTGGCGCAGGCATTTCTGGGCAATCGTATTGGCTGCGCGCGCTGTCACAATCATCCGTTGGAAAAGTTTACCCAGGATGATTACTATCATTTCGCGGCCTTTTTCTCGCGAGTCTCGCTCAAGCGCGTTGATCCAACCAGTGGCGCGACCATGTTGCTGGCCGAGTCCAAAGAGGAAATGGAACAGGAGAAACGCATTGCTGACCTGGAGAAGACGGTGCGCGAGCAAGAGGCGAACCTGGAAAAAATGAATGGTGACGAGCGGGCCAAGGCAGAAAAAAAACTGCTGGAGCAGAGGAAGAAAGCGGATGAGGCGGGCAGGCAACTCGCCGAAATGCGGGTGAAGAAAAAGCCCGGCGTCCTGCAACCGCGCACGAAGCAAATGATGGCGCCGCAACCGCTCGACCGGTCCAAAGTTGATTTGCCGGCGGGCGCAGACCCCCGAGTGGCGCTGGCGAAATGGATGACCGATCCAGCCAACCCAAACTTCAGCGGCGCGATGGTCAACCGGCTTTGGAAACATTTCATGGGCGTCGGCCTGGTGGAACCGGTCGACGACCTGCGCGCCAGCAATCCACCCTCCAACCCCGAGCTGTGGCGGCTCTTAAACCAGGAGTTGGTGGAGAGCGGCTACGACCTTAAACATGTGATGAGGCTGATTCTTAACTCTCGCACCTATCAACTCGGAGCGGACACCCAGCCGGGCAATCAGGCGGACCGGAAATTTTTCTCGCACTATTATGCGCGCCGTTTGCCCGCCGAAGTGATGCTGGACGCCATCAGCGCGGCTACAGATGTGCCGGATGAGTTCAAGGGTTATCCGGGCGGCACGCGCGCGGTGCAGTTGCCTGAGCCGGGAGTCGCTTCCTATTTCCTGACCTTGTTCGGTCGCTCTGATCGGGTGACGTCCTGCGCCTGCGAACGCATGGGCGAGGTGACCCTGCCGCAATTGCTTCACCTGGAAAATGGGGAGGAGTTGCCGAAGAAAATTCGAGCCGCGGACGGACGGCTCGCGCGATTGCTGAAGAATAAGAACGACCCTGCGGTCATCGACGAACTCTTCTGGACCACCGTGCAACGCCCGCCCCGTGCGGAAGAGATGAAGGCGGCCAGCGACGCCCTGGCGACGGGCGATTCGCGCGAGGAAGTTTATCGGGACTTGTTTTGGGCTCTGCTCAACTCGAAGGATTTCACGTTCAATCGCTGAAAGGAAAAAGCTATGTTTGATGTTTCATTGGCGACCAGGAAACACGGCTTCTGCAACGGCTGGTCGCGGCGCGACTTCCTGCGTGTCGGCGCCCTCGCGCCCTTCGGCCTCTCCCTGGGCCGGGTGCTGGCCGCCGAACAGGGCCGCGACCGCAAGGGGGCGCGCGCCAAATCCGTCCTGCTCGTCTTTTTGGGCGGCGGCATTTCCCATCATGACACCTTCGATTTGAAGCCGGACGCGCTGGAGGAAATTCGCGGAAAATATAAAGGCATTTCCAGCAACGTTCCCGGCCTGCCGGTTGGCGAATTGTTGCCGAAGATGGCGAAGACGATGGACAAAGTCTGCCTGGTGCGCTCGCAGGAACACGGCAACGATCATCACGAGACCGCGACCAACTGGGTGTTGTCGGGCAAATTTGGGTCGCCGTTCGGCGATCATCCCGCCATGGGCGCGATCGTCGCGCAGCAAACCGGCTTCAACGGAATCGTACCGCCTTACGTCGCGGTGCCGCGCAATCCCTCGTTCACCTGGGAACTGGGCAAGAGCGCGTGGCTCGGCGGGCGCTTTGAGTCGTTCAAGTCCGGCGATCCGAGTGCCAAAGATTTCAAAGTGCGTGATCTTTCCCTGGCCAAGGATATCACCCCAAAAATTTTGGAACGCCGCGCCACGCTTTTGAAAGCGGTCGATTCGCTTTCCGCGCACGTGCAGGGGAATGATCAGATTGCGACCTACGATGAATTTCATCAGAAGGCTGCGCAGATGGTTCTCTCGCCCAGGGCGCAAGCGGCCTTCGACCTCGAGAAGGAATCGACCCAGTCGCGCGATACTTACGGACGCCACGAGTTTGGCCAGAGCTGCCTGCTGGCGCGGCGCCTGATCGAAAATGGGGTCCGCTTCGTGACGGTCAATTACGCCGGCTGGGATCATCACGCCAAAATTTTCGAGAACCTCGACAAGAAACTGCCGCAGTTCGATCAAGGATTTTCCGCCCTGATCAACGACATGACGGAACGTGGATTGTTGAAAGAGACCCTGGTGGTTTGCCTGGGCGAGTTCGGACGCACGCCCAAGATCAACAAGGACGCGGGCCGCGACCATTGGGGACACGCCGGCGTCATGTTGTTCGCCGGGGCGGGAGTGCGCGGCGGAAAAATCATCGGCGCGACCGACAAAAACGGAAGCGCGGTCACGGACCGTCCGGTCAGTCCGGCGGACGTTTGCTTCACGGTGTACGAGGCGCTCGGGATTGATCCGCACCAGGAACTGCGCACCCCTGAGGGCCGGCCCGTTTCCATCCTCGATGCGGGCGGCACCATCCATGAATTGTATTCGTAAGCTGGCCGTCGCCTGTCTCCTCAGCGCGGCTTGTGCCCGGGCGGCCGAGGAAAAGAAGGACGAGCAAAAGAAGGAGCCGCCGAAAATCACCGCCACCATTCCCTTCGCGCTGATCGCCGGCATGACCAACACCTTCAAGGTGCGGGGACAAAACCTGACCAACGCCACCGCGCTGCGTTTGGTCGGCGGCCAAAATCTGGCCGGGGAAATCATTGGGCGCGGCCCAGCCCCTGCGCCGGATAAGGCCAGGAAAACTAATGAAGCCCAGCTCGAAGTGGAACTTGCGCTGCCGGCAGACTTTCCCGCGAGTGATTTGTCCTACGTGGTCGCCACCCCGGAGGGCGAAACCGGCACAAACCGTTTGTGCATCCTTTCGCGCGATCTGTTACTCGACGAAAAGGAACCGAATGGCGGTTTTCGCACCGCGCAGCCCGTCTCCATTCCCCGGACCATTCGCGGCAATATCGAGGTCGCGGCCGATGTGGATGTGTTTCAATTCCGGGCGAAGGCCGGCGATCGTCTGCGGTTCGAATCGTTGAGCGCTGGTTATGGTTCACCGCTCGACCCTATCATTACGGTTTACGACGCCAAAGGCCACCCACTGCTCACGCGTGATGATTCGCCCGGAACGGTGGAGGCCCTTGTCGATTTCCACGCGCCGGCGGACGGTGTCTATTTTGTCAGCATCATCGACGCGCATGATCGTGGCGGGGATAACTACAACTATCTTCTCATCCTCCGGCATGAATGAATTCGCGCAGTGGCTACTTTCGTAGCCGGAAGAAGGTGGCGGTCCCGCTGTTGATCCAAGTGACCGTTTTGACGCCGTTGTTGAGCGCGGGAACCGCGGTGACCGTGCTCCAGTTGGTGTTTTGCAACGCAGTTTTGGATTCCAGCACGAAACCGGGAACATCCGGCCAACTGATGAGCACGCTATTGCCAGCAATACGGATGGTAAGAGTGGGCGGGAGAGATGCCGTCTCACCGAAAAGCCGCATCTCTCCCAATTGCAGGCGGTCACCGCTGGCCGGCGGCCCGAACGTGATCCGGTACTGCGTGAAAGCCATCGCGTTCGAGGAGGTCGAGAACTCCTGAATCTGCAGATTGGATGTGGGTGCTGCCGGAACCACGGTGCTGAGGGAGGTATAATGGATGCCATCAATTGAACCGGCCACCATGACGCTGCTGGGGCGACGCTGCGGATAGGTAAAGTCGTCCGCCGCCCCGATCATTTCGAAGCCTTTCAAGATCGTTGCTCCTGCGGCCGGGACAATATCCACCACGGTGTTGCCGCCGGAGATGGGCGCCACCTCGAGTTTGCGCGTCAGCGCAAGCTGGCGATCGAAGAGGAGGCCAACCCCGCGGACCTCGGCCGCGCCCGGGGGAAGCGTGATGCTCAAGGCATCGTTGGGAGAACTGATCTCCGGCCAGGACAGCAATTCGACTTCCGCAATTTGCATCGAGTTGGCGGTGGCGCTGTTGGCAACGGTGGGAAAGACCAGGCGATAGCGATTGAACAGATTGGTGTTTTCGAATCTGAACGACTGGATGAAGTTGCGCGCGGGGAAAGCGGGCACCGCATTGGACGCGATGCGCGTGAAGTTGATCCCGTCGTTCGAACCATCCAGCACGAAGCTCGACGGATCGCGTTCCGGGGCATCCTCCGCGCTGATCAAAGTGAGCGCTTGCACGGGGCGCTTGCCGGTTGGCGTGATGATCAAGCCGCTGTTGAGCTTGTCGAAATTGAGATATTTGGTGGTGACGTCGTTGTCGATCGCCTTCGCTGGAGCTTGAGCCGCGGGGAAATTGCTGGAGGTCGCCGTGACCAAATCACCGGGAGCCGAGCCGTCCAGAATGTCCGTGACCGCCTCGACTTCAATGGCCAGATCGTCAATGGTGTGCGTTTCCCAAAACCCACCTGTGCGCGCGCCCAGTCCAAAGCGTGAGTTGGATAGGGGAGTGAAGCCGGGGATGGCCAATCCGGTGAAGATCGGCGTGCAGCGGTACGCGAGGTCAACGGTGCCCTCCCGGTGCAACCGGATGGAGACATCAGCGAAGTCGTTTCCCCCGGGGAGAAAGGCGAGATTGGTGGTGGTGCTGGCAAGGGTGGCGCCGCCCCACTTCACCAGGACCAGGGAATGTTCTTCGTCTATTCCGCCCTCGAAAGTATCGAAGCATATACTCAGGCCGCTGCCCGCACCCCGTTCGGCGTCTCCCGGATAAACATTTTGAGGTAAATTGGTCGCCCAATTGAAGCTGAACCCGTCGGCATGGCCGCTGCCCGATGCCATCTGCACTTTGAAGTTCGTGACGAAGGCGCGCACGGTGCGGCCGGGTGCCAGGTTTGGCGTGAGAAAAGCGCCTTCACTGGAGAAATCATGGCGATTCAACTCGAGCACACCATTGGCCACGTTCGCTTCGCCGTAGATCGTCGCCCCGTTCAGATTCGTGTTGTTGAAGTCGTAAACCACCGTGGGCGAGCTGACGACGTTGATGACGGACAGCAGCGCTTCGCGACTGGTTATGGTCGTCGCGCCTTTGGTGACGCGGACGCGGAACACCGTCCCGGCATTGGCCGGGAGCACGGGTGGAGTCGAATAGGAGGGGTGGGTGGCGCCGGGAATATCCACAAATGCCCCCGCGCCCGGAGTCTTTTGTTGCCATTGATAACTGACGAGCGGCCCGGCCTCGCTGATGAACTGCGCTGTGTCACCTGTGCACAGGCTGGCATCGGCGGGCTGTTGCGCAAACTGCATGGGTGGAGCGATCCCATCCAACGCAATCCGAAACGGATTTTCGTTGGGATCATTGTTGGCAATCCAGACTGTGCCAAAGTGAAGGTTTCCGGCTGAAGCCGGTTCAAAATTTACCGAAAAGGTGGCGGTGGCGCCCGGCGCCAGGTTGGTCGCGGTCAACGCCAACGGTTTGTAGTCATTGGAACCCGCCGCCATGCTCAAAGCCAGCCCCGATAGGTAGGCACCGCCCAGGTTCTGGATGGTGAAGGTGGCCGTGTTGGCGTAGCCAAGCGGCGTGTCCGAAAATCGGTACAAATCACCGTCCACGCGGGCGGCGGCGGCATTGGTCGTGTCCCCATTGTAAACGGCTATCTCCGAAGTCACGACCTCGCCAAAGAGACGCAGCTCGCCCAGTTGCAGACGGTCACCGCTGACCGGTGGACCAAAGGTAATTCGGTAACGCGTGAACACACCGCTGTTGGATGGCGTGGCGAATTCCTGAATTTGCAGATTGGAGGAGGGCGCGGGCGGAACGACCGTCGCGAGATTCATGTAGTGAGTTCCGTCATTGGAACCCTCGATGGTGACGCTGCTCGGGCGCCGCTGCGGAAAAGTAACGTCATCCGAGGCGCCGATCAATTCGAAGCCCTTCAGCAAGGTCGCTCCCGCGACGGGAGTCAGGTTCACCACGGTGTTGCCACTCGAAATGGGCGCCACCTCGAACTTGCGCGTGGGACCAAGTTGATGATCGAAGAGCGTGCCCACGCCGCGCACATCCACCGATCCGGGAGGCAGCGTGATGCTCACCGCATCGCTGGGTGAAGTGATTTCCGGGTAATAGAGCAATTCCACTTCGGCGATCTGCATCGAATTGGCCGAGGCGGCGTTGGCGACAGTGGGAAACCGGAGGCGATACTGATTGAAGCCATTGCTATTTGGCACCGCGAACGATTGGATGGCGTTGCGCGCCACAAACGGAGGCAGCGCATTGGACGCAATGCGCGTGAAGTTAATGCCGTTGTTCGATCCTTCCAGCACAAAGCTCGACGGGTCCCGCTCTGGAGCGTCTTCGGCACTTATCAAGGTGAGCGCCCGCACTGGGCCTTTGCCAAACGGCGTGATGGTCAGGCCGGTGTTGAGCTTGTCGAAATTGAGATATTTGGTAGTGACGTCGTTGTCGATCGCCTTCGCTGGAGCTTGAGCCGCGGGGAAATTGCTCGAGGTCGCCATGACCAAATCACCAGGACTTGAGGCGTCCATGATGGCGATGGCCGCGTCAACGGTCAGCGTGAGATCATCGATGGTGTGCGTTTCGGCCAAGCCACCCGTGCGCGCGCCCAGTCCGAACCGCGAGTTCGACAGAGGCGTAAACCCGGGCAAGGCCAATTGGGTGAAGACCGGCATGCCGCGGTAGCTGACGTCCAGGGTGCCTTCCTGGTGCAACTGGATGGCGACATCCGCGAAACCGTTCGTCCCCGGTAGAAAGGCGTGGTTGGTGTAGTAGGTGGCAATGGTGTTCCCCCCCCATTTTGCCAAAATCCAGGCGTCGAACGGCGGCCCTTCAAAAGTATCGAAGCACACACTCAAACCGTTTCCCACGCCACGTTCGGATTCGGAAAAAATGCCTTGCGGCAAATTGGCCGCCCAATTGAAGCTGAAGCCATCCGCCCACGAGAACGGCTCGCCGATCGGAATCAGGCGCACTTTGAAGTTTGCCACGAATGCGCGAATGAACCGGGAGGGCGCCAGGTCCGGGGTCAGGAAGGCGCCATCGCTGTTAAAGTCATGGGTCAACTCCAGCGCCCCATTAGCCACGGTCGCATCGCCGTAGAGGGTTGCGCCGCCCAGGTCGGAGGTATTGAAATCGTAAACCACCGCGGCGGAGGCCGGTCTCGAGAGCACGAGGACCTCGGCCGAAATGAGGGCCAAAAGAAGAAAGGACAAAAATGACGACCGGGGCCCGGCCGTCCCGTGGGGTTTATCATTGGAGTATCGCATAAGTTTTCACCATGGCTAAACAGGCAAATTCGAAACTCCTTTCGCGCCGAATCCAAATTTTTTTAGGGCGTTCGAGCTGAGCAGTCTTTTTCGCGGCTTCGCGTGCTGACCACGAACGATTTGCAGGGTGGAGAGCGGGCGAGATTAGCCGCCTGGCGGGTGGCGGCGTTCGAGCGCGGTCTGAAGCCGTTTCTTGAGGTCGGCATCCAGAGGGTTTTGCTGCACCAGCCATTGCAAATGAAAGGCGGCGGTGAACCAGGCGCCGCGGCGTTCGGCGATGATCGCGCTTTCATTGTGCCACCGCAGGACATCCTCAGCGGAGGCCAGCGTGGTGTCGTCCGCGGGCAGCTTCGAGAATTGCGCGGCCAGTTCCGTGGCGGAGAGTGGCATAGCGCCCTTGGAGGCGTCCGAACGAAAACCGGCCTGGCACTCCACCAGCATCTGCAGCCTTTCCAGCGGCGCCCCTTTAGGAGCCAGCGTGATGCTCCAGATGGTGTGCTTGGCGCTCTCCACATTGGCGAAAAGCCGGGTGCCGTCGGGCGTGAAGCAGAGCAGTCGCGACGGACCGCCCAATTGCACAGGCGGTCCAATCATTTCACCGCGCGCCACGTCCCAAAGGCGCACCATTCCGTCCATGCAAGCTGTGGCGAGCACGCGGTCATCACGACTGAACAGCACGTATCGGATGACTTCGTTGTGCCGCAACGGGCCGGTGGCCAGTTGGCTGTCGCGGACCCGCCAGATGCGCACAACGTTGTCTTCACCGGCGGTGGCCACAAGTTTTCCGTCCCATGAGAACACGGTGCTTGAAACACCGTCAGCGTGACCGAGCGCACCGACCGGTCGTAGCGAAGGCAATTCATAGATCCGCGCAGTGGACGGTTCAATCGAGCGGGTCGCAAAGGCCAGAAGCACCTTTTTGCTGTCGGGACTGAGGCGCACGTCCGTCAGGATCTCTTGCTGGCCGGCCCGAATCGTTTCCAGCATCGCGCCCGTTTTCGCGTCCCAAAAGGTGATGGAAGTAACCCCGTTGGCAGCGATCCAACGCCCGTCCGCACTCCAATACACTTTGACCGTCGGTTCATTTGGTTCCCCTCGATCCATCGTTTCGCCGACAGGCGTGCCGTCGGCAGTGCTCCAACGTTGCAAAAGCCCTTCGGCCATCATGGTTATAAACTCGCTGCCGTCATGCTTGAAAACGATGGCGCGAACATCGCGAGCGGCGGGGTGGGCGCTGGCGGGAATTTCAAGAACCACTTCGTGGGTGGAAGCATCCCAAATGCGGACGCCCTTTTGACGCAATGCTCCGCTGATAAAACGTCCGCTCGGGTCCACAGAAATGTGCGAGAGGCCGGACGGCGTTTTCCAGGGCGGGCCGATTTCGGCGCCGGTTTGCGGATTGTAAACGCGCAATGCACCCGCCGCGTCTTGCAGCACGATTCGCGTTCCGTTTTCCAGGTGAGCCACGCGACCCGCCGCTGCGCCGCCGAAGAGAACCGGTTGCGCTCCGTTCTGTAAATCCCACACCTGCACCGCGCCTTCGACATCGCCCACGGCGAGAAGATGGCTGTCGGGACTGAACGCCACCGCTTCAATTAAAGTCGAATGATGAATCGCCGGAAACACAGGGTGGTGGTCCGCCGCCCGCACGATTCGCAATTGGTAATCGAATCCCGCGGTCGCCAGCAGTTCGCCATCCGGACTGAACACGACCTTGTTCGCACCGCTTTCATGAGTCATCGGCAGACGAAACGGTAGTCCAGTGTCGGTCTCCCACACCCGTGCCTGATCGCCAAATCCGGCCACGGCGAATTGCCGTCCGTCCGGCGCAAAATTCATTTCGTAGAGAAGTTTGCCTGCCTGCACCGAACTGGTGATGAAGCCAGTGGCCCAATCCATCACGTGAACCTTTCCCGTCGCGTTCACCAACAACTGTTCGCCGTCCGCACTGAAACGCGGAAGGACGTTGGTAGAACTGAAGATCGGCATTTCGTTCAGGCGTTCACCTGTCTGAACATTCCAACGCCAGGCCTGATTCGCTTCATGACCGGTGAGCAGTTGCCGGCCATCGGGCGAAAACATCAGCCAAGTGCAACGAGTCTCGTTGGTGATCTGTATCCCGGTGTCTCTCCACGAGCTGGTATCCCACAATCGCACGCTATCGCCGCCGGTGGCGAAGAGCTTGCCGTCAGGACTGAACGCAGCCGCGTCGCTGCCGTTGGTGATCGCTTCAATAGGTCGAAACATATTCGCTTCGATTTTCCACAAGTGGGCTAAAGGCGGGTCCATGAAATACTCCAACACTTGCGAGCCATCCGGGTGGAGGAAACTCGCGCGGTACTGTCGGCCTCTCACATCGGGATGTGAAAAGAGTTGGCGGGTCGCCAGATCCCAGACGGGTGGTTCACCGGACCGCGTCACCGCAAGCAAACGTCGCCCGTCGGAAGAAAACTGCAATTGTCCCGGAGTTCCACCCGCGTTCCAGAGACGCACCAGGCGTGGCGAAAGTTGCAGCGTCGTGGACAAACGCTCGCGGGCCATCTTCTGATTTGCGCTGTCTTTTCCCTCCAACTTCAAAACCTCGATCAACGGAAGCATCCCCATAAACGCATCACCGGCCGCATTCAGCGACGCGCTTTCGCGCAGATGCTGGCTGACCAGGCTAGAGAGTGCGTTGTTGCGCGCGCGGCTCAAACGCACGTTGAAGGCCAGGGAAACGGCCGTGAGCAAGACGAGCGCGCTGGCCGCGGTGGCGACCAGACCGGCCTTGGCCGGATTGCGCAGGACCCACTTGCGGAGGCGCTGCCAGCGCGTGCTGGGCTTGGCTAGAATCGTCTCGGCCCGGAGCGCCCTCTCGAGATCATCGGCCAGCCGTTCCGCCGTGGGATAGCGCAAGGAGGATTCCTTTTCCAACGCCTTGAGACAAATCGCGTCGAGATCAGCGTGCAGCGCCTGGGTGACTGTTGAACCGCTCCGCGCACCGGGCAGGAGGGAACGCGAAGGAGGCAATGGATCGTCCTCGGCGATTTTCCGCAGCAGCAAATGAATGTTGGCATCCTGAAAGGGCGGATGCCCCGTCAGCATTTCGTAGAGCACCGCGCCCAGGCCGTAAACATCCACCGCCGTCGTCACGTCGCGGGCCTGGCCGGTGGCTTGTTCCGGAGACATGTAAGCCGGCGTGCCCATGACCATGTTGGATTGCGTGAGCGTGGCCTCATTCTCGATCAGCTTGGCCAGCCCGAAATCCATCAGGTGCGGCTCGCCTTGTGCATCGAGCAGGATGTTGCTCGGCTTGAGATCGCGATGAAGAATACCGCGCTGGTGCGCGTGATGAACGGCCCGCGCGATTTTTGCCATCAACCTGGCCGCCTCGCCTGGCGGCATGGGCCGGCCGGCGAGGGTTTGCGCGAGCGTCGGCCCCTCAATGAGGCGCATGGAAAAGAAGTGCCAGGTGCCGTGCTGCCCAACTTCGAAAATGGGAACGATGTTGGGATGCTCCAACCGCGCCGCCGCTTGAGCTTCGGTGCGAAAGCGTTCGACGGCGGCGGGCGACGCCAGTTCGCCCGTCGCGATCACTTTTAACGCCACCGTGCGGTCGGGCCGTTTCTGGCGCGCGCGAAAGACGATGCCCATTCCGCCTCGTCCGATTTGCGACAGCAATTCATAACTGCCAAAGTCGTGCGGCAGGGCGAAGTCACCGCCGGAAACCGCGGGGGCGGGCGGAGCGGGCGGAGCGCCGTTGATCATCGCCATAACGAGGCACTGCCGGCAGAGCCCGCGCGGCGCGTCCACAGCCAGCGCGCGCCCGCACCTCGGGCAGGCGGCGGTCGGTGTTGATTCGTTTTTCAAGGTCTAGTGGCCATGTTCCATTCAACAGGAATTCCCGCCAATCCTTTCGTGAGTTCCTGAATTCCGACCGCCTGGACCTTGTGCGGCGGGCCCATCGCCTATTAGTCCGTCAGCGCCGAGAGCAGATGGCGCAGTTCGTCGTCAACGTCTTCCGGCCGTTCGACCGTGTGGGCAACTTCTTCGAAAAACAGGGACCTAAAACGACCGCGCATCCGGTGAATCGCCGACGTGACCGCCGAAACAGAAAGACCCAGTTGCGTCGCCGCGTCGTCGTAAGAAACCGTGCCTTTGTCCTCGAGCAAAAACTCTTTCAACACCTCGAAGCGTTTTTCGTCCGTCTCCCTGGCCAGCCGATCGATCACCACATCGATGACGGTCTGAGCCCAACGCCGCTCGAAAAGTGTTTCCGGCGTCGCGTTGTCCGCGGGTTCGAGGGCATAGCGCCGGGCGCCGGCGGCTTCGTCGAGCGAAAGCGCTTTGACGCCGCTTCCCCGCCGCTGCGCCTGGGACTTTTCCCATTCGTTGGTGAGAAAATTGGCCATGGAAGTCAGCAAAAACGTGCGAAACTTTCCGCGGCTTGAATCGACGAAACGGAGAGCGCGTTTCTCCAGGAAGCGGGCGAAGAACATCTGCGTCAAGTCACTCGCATCCTCATGGCCATGGCCCTTGCGTCGAACGAAGACGTAAAGCGGATACCAATACGTCTGGCACAATCGTTCCAATGCCGAGGCGGCGTCCGGTGACCGGCTGTCCCCAGCCCGTACTATCACCGACCAATGCGTCGTGGCAAACACCCCGCCCGGTGCCGGCGGCGAATCACCCGGTTGTTCAGACAGAGCCACTCCCGAATGATGCGCAAAAAATGGCAAACATAAAAGAAGACTTCTCCTGGGGTCGCAGCATCTGCGGGGTTTTCTTGGACAATCTCCCGAGCGGGATGGCCAACGGCGCCGTCCCGGGCTCGGGCAAGAAGCCTCAGCGTTTGCGCGCGACGAGGATGTTATTTTCGGGCAGGCTGTCCCTGATGAAGAGGTAAGATCGATTCTGGTAAAAGGTGATCTGGTCAAAGCCCGCGGAGCGCAAGACCCGGCGCCAATGCCCCCGACTGCGCAGCCGCTTATTCACCCGACGCTGCTGGTCAAACTGGACGTTAATGCCATCCAGCCAGCCGAAGTGGCCCCCGACCACCAAATGACCACCGGGACGCACGTTACGGCCGATTTGGTCAACACAGCGCTCCCAGTCAGCATCGTTAACGACGTGGAACATGACCCCGATGGCATTGATCAAATCAAAAGGGGCCTCCGCGATGGACAGGGCCTCAGGCAGTCCCCCATGGGAAATGTTCACCCGCCCATCGTTGCCGTATTTCTCACGCAAAAACGCCACCGATTTTTCTGATATATCGATGCCCAGGCAGTGCGCGGCTCCCAAACCTAGGTAAAAATCGATCCAATGCCCCGAGCCCGAACCCAGGTCACAACACCGAAAACCCGCGAGATCCACGCGATGGTTGCGCAGATGGCGCAGAATGAGCAGCTCGACCGAAGCGTAATGGTAAGCGGCCGTGAGGGCGCTTTTACGGGACGAAATCGTTTGACGATCGCTGAGGCCATCGATGAAGAACTCGCGGTCCCACCAGGTCTTGGCGTCGTAAGGCCGGTCTTTGCCCGGGAAAAAGGTGCGGCGAATGCCGCGCCAAATCTTTTTTCGTTTGGCCAAAAATTGGCGGACGATCATGGGTTCATTGTCTCGTTGTCGGCCGGACGGCAGCTCATACCTTTAGCGTGGGGCAGGCATCCTGCCTGCCGGTTCACGGGGCATCTTTGCCCCGTGTTTTTTCCTTCAGTCGCCCCGGGGCGGCAAGATGCCGCCCGAACCGGCAGGCTGGAAGCCTGCCCCCCGCTAAACACATGCCAGCAGCTCTGCTTTATCTGGCCGGGGAAGAGTGGCGGCGGAAGCATCCATGCTCCCTGGGGGCTCAATGCCCGGCCCTTCGGCGCCGCCACAGTCAACCTAACAAACCCGTCAAGGCGTCGAAGGTTGGTTCGGTATTTCGCCGGCCTGAAGGATTTCCGCAACTCGGCGAGGAGCCTCCCGGGTTCGATTGCACGTTGCATTGTTAAGTGCGCTCCAGTGCGGAATGCAACGGTGGGAACGTTTTCTCCCCAGAAAGGCCTTTGAAAGCACGGTGGCACATCGCGAGCTTATGGACTGATCTTGAAACATAGAAAGGCCAAACAATGAAAACCAGCAAGACTACCATAATCGCGACCCTGTCAGCCTTGATGCTCTCGTTCCTGATGATGGGCTGCGATCGCACCATCTCGAAAACCGAGAGCGAAAAGGTAAAGAGCGATGGCACGGTGGAAAAAAAGGAAAAGAGTGTGACCGAGTCCCCAGACGGTACCATTAAAAAGGAAGAGAAAAAATCCACGGACAAGCCCTGATTGTTCATTTGTAGTCCGATTTTTTGGGTGTCATGGGATTCAACGAAATCCTTTCATTCGTTCGCAGGTTGAATTCCGGACTGCGACCAAATTGTTCGTAGTCCGGTTTTTTCAGGCGGTGCTTAATGCGAACCAGTCATTCCATTCCTGGACAGGCTACGCTTGGACTACGAGCGGGAGGTCCTGAGACCTCACCGCTTTTCATCAATTCTCCTCCCCTCTCCCGTCCGTTCTCCGGTTGCCCCTCTTAAACAGTCTCGCTAAGGTGTGGTCAGCGCCTCGGCGAACTATGAGCAAACCTGTCATCTGGACGGTGGACGACGACCCGGATGTCCTGCGCGCGGTCGAACGCGATTTACGCCGGCATTATGGCGATCGCTACAGAGTGATCTCCGCCGACTCCGGACTTTCGGCGCTGGAAGCGACCAAACAGTTGAAGCTTCGCCATGAACCGGTCGCGCTCTTTCTGGTGGACCAACGGATGCCCCACATGTCGGGCGTGGAGTTTTTGGAGAAGGCCATCGAGTTTTATCCCGAGGCCAAGAGAGCCCTGCTGACCGCGTACGCCGATACCGATGCGGCGATTCGGGCCATCAACAGCGCGCACATCGATCACTATTTGATGAAGCCATGGGATCCCCCGGAGGAACGGCTCTATGGGGTCATCGATGATATGCTCGATGATTGGCAGGCATCTTATCGGCCGGAATTCCAAGGGGTCCGGATCGTCGGACATCAATGGTCGCCCCACTCGACGGAAATCCGGGACTTCCTCGGCCGCAATTTCGTTCCGCATCGTTGGCTCAATGTGGAAGCCGACGAAGAAGCCAACCAACTGGTCAAGACGGCGGGAGTTGACTGTTCGGCGTTGCCCATCGTGGTCTTTCCTGACGGCTCCTTTCTGAGCCATCCGTCGTCGGGGGATGTCGCGCGCAAGTTGGGATTGAAAACGAAAGCGGAATTTCCGTTTTATGATCTGGTGGTGGTGGGCGCCGGGCCGTCCGGGCTGGCCGCGGCTGTCTATGGCGCGGCGGATGGACTGCACACCTTGCTGATCGAACGCGAAGCGCCGGGCGGCCAGGCGGGGCGAAGTTCGCGCATCGAAAATTATCTCGGCTTCCCCATGGGTTTGAGCGGAAACGACCTGGCCCGTCGCGCCGTGGCCCAGGCGCGTCGCTTTGGGGTGGAAATTCTCACGCCTCAGGAAGTCTGCGGCGTGCGCGTGGAAGGGCCGACCCGGGTACTAAAACTTTCCGACGGCGGCGAGGTCGGCTGCCGCGCGGTGCTCATTGCTTCGGGCATTGCCTATCGCAAACTGGACGTGCCTGGACTCGAACGGTTCGCCGGCGCGGGCGTGTATTATTACGCGCCGATGTCCGAGGCGTTTTCCTATCGCGATGGCAACATCTACATTGTGGGTGGGGCGAACTCGGCCGGCCAGGCTGCCCTCTATTTTTCGAAATTTGCCCGCCAGGTCACCATGCTGGTGCGCGGGCAGGCGTTGTCCGATTCGATGTCGCAATACCTGGAAGACCAGATTGCCGCGACCAAAAATATCGTCGTGCGATTGAACTCGAGTGTCATCGCGGTGGAAGGCGTGGATCGCTGCGAGACCATCACCGTGCAGGATAACCAGACGCGCGCGACGGAAAAATGCCAGGCCAGCGCGCTGCTCATTTATGCCGGCGCCGTCCCGCACACTGACTGGCTCGCAGATGTCGTCGCCCGGGATGAGCAAGGCTACGTTATTTCCGGCCAGCACCTGATGTTCGACGGCAAGCGTCCGGCCGGCTGGACCGCTGATCGCGATCCCTTTTATCTGGAATCGAGTGTGCCTGGAATATTTGTGGCGGGCGACGTGCGCCATCGTTCCGCCAAAGGCGTCACCTCGGGCGTCGGCGAAGGGGCCATGGCGGTGAAACTGGTCCATCAGTATCTTGGCCTCTTATGATGAACGCGACCGATCGTGAGCAGGTCCGTTCCATGCCGTTGTTTTCGGGGCTGGATGAAAAGCAACTCGATTGCATCGATCCCGGGGAAGTCATCGACCTGACGGCCGGCCAGGTCCTGGTAACCCAGGGAGAAAAGATGCCGTGCTTTTTCGTCGTGCTCGAGGGCGAAGTGCGCCTCTCGCGAACCTATGATCGACAGACCATTCTTATGGGCGTGATCAAGCCCGGCAATTACACGGGGGAAACCACGCTCCTGCTCGATTTGCCCTGGCTCTCGACCGCCCGCGTGGCCAAACCGACCCGGCTATTCCGTCTTTGTGCCGACGATTTCTGGCACATGATGCGCACCTGCCATACGGTGGCGCGGCAGGTCTTCCAAACGGCCGCGAACAAGGTGCGCAACCTCGAGGGCTATTCCTTGCAACGCGAAAAGCTGGCCTCGCTCGGCACCATGGCGGCCGGGCTTGCCCATGAGCTCAACAATCCGGCCGCGGCCGCCCAGCGGGCAGCGGCCCATCTGCAGCGGACCACGGACAACATGCAATGCCTCCTCTGCGAATTGAGCCGAACGCTCGATCACAATCAGATGGAGCATTTGGCCACGGCGTCGGACGATGCGCTCAACCGCCTGGCCAAGGATGCGCCGCTCGATCATCTGGAGCGCAGCGATCGCGCTGACCAGATCGCGACCTGGCTCGAAGCAAACCGCGTGGCCGACGCCTGGGAACTTGCCCCGACGTTTGTGAACGCGGGACTCGACTTGACCTGGCTGGAGGACTTTGCCGCGAAACTTCCCACGCCCAGCCAGGCCAATGCCTTGGGCTGGCTGGAGGCGCGTTTGAATTTGAAATTATTGTTGAAACAGGTCGAACAGAGCACCGGACGCATCGCGGAACTGGTCAAAGCCATCCGTTCCTACTCTTATATGGATCAATCTCCGATGCAGGAGATCGACATCCATGAAGGCATCGAGAGCACCTTGACCATGCTCGGTCACAAATTGAAAAACGTGACCGTGATGCGCGCCTTCGATCGCTCGTTGCCGCGCCTGATGGCCTATGGGAGCGAACTCAATCAGGTTTGGACCAATCTCATCGACAACGCCATCCACGCCGTCAATGGCACCGGCAAGATCTGTATTGGGACCAGTCTCGAAGACAACCAGATCGTCGTCGAAATCGTCGATAACGGTTACGGCATTCCGGCCGAGGTGCAGCCGCATCTGTTTGAACCCTTTTTCACGACCAAACCGGTGGGCACCGGAACTGGCCTGGGCTTGATCATCAGCAATCGTATTGTCGGCGATCGGCATGGGGGAGAAATTGAATTCGAGTCGTGTCCTGGCGAAACGCGCTTCCGCGTCCGCCTGCCGCTGAATCGAAAATGATGAAAGGGCGGCCTTGCTGTTTAGCGCATACCTCCCAATTGGGACGTGAATCGAGTCCCTGAACCTGGATCCAATTTTCTCCCGCGAATTCAGAGAGTCCACAAATGGAGTTTCAATTCGCAGGACATTCTGAATTGGCGGGAACGGTTCATGGAGAGCGCAACGGAGCGTGACGTTTACACCGTTTTACCGAAAGAAATTCTGAAACGTTGGCATAGGCGGTCGCAACAGAGGGTGGGGTCATCGAAGCGGCGTGAACGCCGCGCTCCGCTAACCCGGATATTTCACACGCACAGCCTGCGATGGGTAGAACAGGCCACTGGCCTGTTCCGTTCGGCGACTCGCCGAACGGAATGGCGGTTGCACCCTGACAAAATCGGATGCGTGTGACCGTTCCGACGCACTCGTCATTCCGCCCGGCCAGTGGCCAGGCGGGACAGGCGAGTCGCCTGTGCTACCCATCGCAGTATGAAATATGCGGGCTAAACGGGTACCAGCGGCGGCACCGGCCTACCGGTGGAGAGTGATCGCTGGCTGGGCGACTTTGATTTCCTGTTCCGGTTCGATCGGGTGGGCTCGCCACCAGTTGGCCAGGGTCGAAGCCGTGATGTTCATGACCGGGCCGAAAACGATGGGAGCAAGACCCAGGGTGGCTACTTTGTTGAGGGACGCCGCGATGGCGGAGGCCATCCCGGCGTTCTGCATGCCGACCTCGATGGCCAGGGTGCGGCAGGTGGCTTCATTCATGCGCAGGCATCGACAAACGAGATAGCCCAAGGAATAACCGGCCGTGCTGTGCAACAAACAGGCCACGATCAGAATGATGCCGAGGCGCAGCAGATTGTCGCGTCCGACCGCGATGGTGAGCACGGTCATGGCGATGATGGCCACGATGGATAAATAGGGCAGGACGCGGGAAAGCCATTGGGCGCGTTGTTGCATCCAATGATGCCAGGCCACCCCGGCCATGACCGGGAAGACCGTCATCTTGGTCAAATCCCACATCATCATTCCGGCGTTGATATGAATCATCTCACCGGCCAGCCCTTGCACAAGGAAGGGAGTAATGATGGGGGCGAGAAGCGAAGCAATGGCCGTGAAGGTCACGGACAGCGCCACGTCGGCCCGGGCCAGAAAAACCATGACCGTCGAGGCCAGCCCGCTCGGCACCGAGCCGACCAGGATGAAGCCGGCCCCGATTTCCGGGGGAAACCCAAACAGGCGCGCCAGGCTGAAACCGACCAGCGGCATGATGGTGAAGTGACAGACCAGGCCGACCCCGACCGCCGCGGGCATCCGGACCACGCGGGCGAAATCAGCGACACTCAAAGTGGTGCCCATGCAGAACATGATCAGTTGAAGGAGTGGGAGGAAAAGGCGGGTCAGCTTGAAATCGCCCACGCTGATAAACCAGGAGGGAAAGGTCATCCCGACCACGACCGCGGTGGCCAGACAAATAAGAAACGACCATTTCCGGGTGGCCTCGTATCCGCCGGAGGCCAGCGCAAACGAGACCATGGCCGCGCTAAGCATGACCATGCACGGGTGATCGTCTCCGCGCGCGAGCAGGATCAGGGCGGTCAGCACGAAAAGAATCGCCAGCACGCTGAAGATCCGGCTGGCTGTAATGAGAGCGCGTTTCATACGAAGATTTTTGGCAAGCACGGATCGGATCGAGTCGTTGGCGTCGGATGAGTTACCTGCCGTCGTCGATTTGCACAATGCCGTACGGCGGCAGTGAGAGAGTTCGATCTTTCACGCTAGCATTGGCGAGGGGCAGGGGAGTGGGATCCCATAAAGGTTCCGGCAGGGCGGCGGCGTTCAACTGACGCATTTCCGGATGAGAACCAAGTCCGCGAATCGTCGCGGGCTGCGGATGGTCGGTTAGATTGGCGACCAGCCAGCGCTCACGATTTCCCTGGCGCAAAACCAGGCCCAGCACGGCCGATTCGTCGGAGGAATGAACACGCTGCACCTGTCCACCCGCCCACTCGCCGAGTTCGCGCAAGACGGCGTAAACCGGAAAAAGCGCGCCGGGCCGCGAGGGAAATTTGTCGGGCAACGCGCTGCCGCTGGCCGATTCCATGATGCCCTTCCAACCGACCGTTTCGAAATAGGTGGCGCTTTGGGCGCCACCCTCCGCCAGTGACTTGACGCTCCCGAGGGTCCAGGCGGCGGCAAAGAGAGTCGGCTGCCGCGGATCCACGCTCGAGGGCAATTCGCCGGGGAGCGGCGTTTGCGCGACCGTTTGCAAGCGCAGGGTGATCGGTGTGATCAGGAGCGGGCTGGCCCCGATAAATTGCCGGGCGCTGCGCACCGTGTCGGCCTCGATCGGCAACGTTTCCATGATGGAACGATTGTCGAAGGCATGGATTTGTGGCGTGATGCCATAGGCGGAAACCTCGAGCATGTTGGCGGTCGGACGAATGCGGTTGAACTGCGCGAAGTTGCTCTCCTCGTGAGCCCAGCCGACCAGCGCCTTTCGTCCCAGCGCCTTCAAGCGCGGGCGGGCGACCCGGTAAAGGGGTTGATTGGTGCCGATGACCAGCCAGACGGCCACGGGTGGATGGATCGCGCGCTCCTCGGTGGCCAACCGCTCCAGGTCGGATTCCGGTTCTGTGCCCAGACGCAGCCCGACGTGCAGTTTGGCGCCGATGGCTTTGGCCTGTTCGGAGGCGTCGCGCAATTGAGCGACGAACGAATCGTTGCTCAGGGCGAGGTCAACGCGCAGATGATCGAGATGCAGCGCTTTCAACCGGGTGATTTCCTGATCGGAAAGTTTGGCCGTTTGGGACGAGACCTGCAGGCCGAGGCGTGGAAGCGGAGCTTGATTGCGCGTCAGCGTGAGAACGGTCCGTTCCTGGCCATGTGTCGCCTTGTTCGGCGGCGGCAAGGGGCCCTCCAGGCGCACGGTAATTTGTTGGCGGATCCGGGTGCCCTGGGCGATTTTTACGGGATAAGGAATCTCCAGCGGAGTGCAATAGGTTTTGAACGAGGCATCGGTCCAATTGCGTTGATCTTCCATTTCGAACGTGTCGCCCTCCATCCGCACATGGGCCCAGAGACCCGGGGCAAGTTCATGGGAGATTTCCCGGATCTCCTTGGCCGGTTGATGCGGGGAGATGAATTGGGGGAAATGGCCTTTCGTTTTCTCGCCGCGGACATTCTCGATCACCCAGGGTCGGCCGGCGGCGGAGGGGCTGTGCAGGACGCAGAAACCGATGCGATTGCGGAGAAAACTGGAACGGGCGGTGCCATCAAAGGTGTACTCGATTTCGCCGCGAGCGTTTCCGTGAATGGTTCCCTGCCAGAGAAAATCGATCTCGCGAGCCCGACAGAGCGCCTCGAAGGTGAGGGTGAATTCGCCATCCTTTTCCACCAGGTTCACCTTCGAGACTGCAGGGAGGACAGTGCCCCAGAATTGGTCGCGCACGGGCGCGGTAATGCCGCGCAGGATTTCGTGCGGACCGACCTTGACGTAGCGGAGGAAGGCGTTGTCCGGTTCGAAGAGCATCGAGACCGGCCCGGCGTGCAGGGAAATGGGTTCGGCGGCCGACAGGGGAGCTGATGGCCAGGGGAGGCCGAGCCAGAGCAGCGAGAGCCAAGACAGCGAGAGACTACGAGACAGCGAGCGATCCGTTTTCATTTGCGAGGAAGGGCGCACTCAGAGAGGACGCACCACGGAGAGGCCCCGGGTGTAATCGAGAAATGTTTCGAAAGAAAGCACGCCGCCGCCCAGGCCGCTCTTGTTAATTCCGGCATAGGGCACGCCATGAGCGAAGACATTGTGCGCATTGATCCAACTGTTTCCCGCGACCATTCTTTCCGCCACGCGCCGGGCTCGATCGAGATCGGCGGACCAAACGCTGTTGGCGAGACCGTAATCGGTGTCATTGGCCATGGCGATGGCTTGCGCCTCATTTTCAAAGGGAGCGAGGTAGGCCACCGGGCCAAAGATTTCCTCGCGCGCCGCGACGTTGCTCAGCTCTCCGCCCAGGAGGGCTGGCTTGACATAAAATCCGTCCCGTCCCGGCACGGCGGCCGGGCCGCCTTCGAGCAAAAGTTTGGCGCCCCCGGCCTTTCCCTTTTCGAGATAGCTGAGCACGCGGGCGCGTTGTTTGGCGCTGACGACGGGACCCATCTGGCTGCCGGCGTCAAATTGGTAGCCGACCGCCACCGCTTTCATGCGGTCCACGCAATTGGCGACAAACCGATCGTAAATCGACCGATGCACCAGCCAGCGGGTGGCATCGCAGCAAACCTGGCCGGAGTGGAAGGTGATCGCGCTGACCAGACGGGCGGCCGTGGCATCGACATCCACATCGTCAAAAATAACCGCGGCCCCCTTGCCGCCGAGTTCGAGTTTGCAGGGGATCAAGTTGCGCGCGCTGGCCTCGGCCACCAGCCGGCCGACTTCCGGCGATCCGGTGAAGGACATTCGTTTCAAGCCGGGATGATTGGCCAGAGCGGCTCCGGCCTTCTCCCCAAGGCCGGGAATCACATTGATTACGCCATCGGGCAACCCGGCCTTCTGGGCCAGCGGGCCAAGGTAAAGGGCCGAGAGGGGGGTGTCTTCGGCCGGCTTGATCACCACCGTATTGCCGGCGGCCAACGCCGGGGAAATGTTCCAGCCGATCAGGAGGAACGGAAAGTTCCACGGGACAATGAAGCCGCAGGGGCCCCAGGGCAGCCGAACCGTGGTGGCTTCGTGTCCTTTCACCGCGAGGGGGGTGCGCCGTTGCACGTGCAACGAAATCTCGATGAAGTAACGGAGCGTATCGACGAAGTTCTGAATGTCGCCCTCGGCCTGGGCCAGGATTTTGCCGGCGTCACTGGCTTCGAGGCGGGCGAGGATCGGTTTATGTCTTTCGACTTCGTCAGCCAGGCGATGCAACAGAGCGCCCCGTTCGTTTGGCGGCAATTCGGCCCAGCCGGACGCGCGAAAGGCCTGGGTGGCCGCCTGCACGGCCAGGTCCACCTCTTTCGCTCCCATGGCCGACACCTCGGCCAGTGGCGCGCCTGTGCCCGGATCGCGGGTGGTAAACGTGGCGCCATCTGCGGCGGGCACCCATTTGCCTCCGATAAAACCTTTCAACGGGGATTGGGCGAGAAATTCGCGAACGGCCTTTTCAGCATTTTCGGGCATGGTGTTCATGGTTGGGTTGGGATGAGGTGAGTTGGGGTTATCTTCGTAACGACTGCGCATTGGCCAGGCCGAGAATGCGCGCCCATTTTTCGAGGAAGAGCGGCTGGTCAAATAATTCGGGATTCAACACGCCATGCGGGCGGCGTCCGAGGGAAAGGTCAAGCATGCTTTGACAGGCGGCGCGTCCGATGTCCCGGAATAACTCCCCGGTCCAACTGATCGAGTGCGGAGCGAGGATGACATTGTCCAATTCCCCGAAACGCATGGGAGCCTCGACCGGCTCCTTTTCAAAACAGTCGAGAGCCGCGCCGGCAATCCGCCCCTTTTTCAGCGCAGTGTAAAGGGCCTCTTCATCCACAATGCCGCCGCGCGCCGTGTTCAAAAGATAAGCGTCCTGTTTCATCAAGCCCAGTTCGCGTGCGCCAATCATGCCCTTGGTGATTTTGTTCAAAGGGCAATGGATCGAGACGAAATCCGCGGTGGCCAGCAATTCATCGAGGGCCACCGGGCGCACGTCGAGGGCTTTGAGGCGATCGGGAGAAACGAACGGGTCATAGACCATGGGCGGGCGCATGCCGAAACCCTGCAACAACGCGACGAGCTGGCGGCCAATGCCACCGAGGCCAATCACTCCAAGGGTCCGGTCACGCAATTCGCAACCCATGTAACGAGTGCGGTCATCCCAACGGCCCGTGCGGACCATGCGATCCTTGGCCAGAACATGGTGGGTCAGGGCCAACATCCAGGCGATGGTCGCTTCCGCCACCGACCGATCCACCGCGCCCGCGGCGATAATGGCCAGCACCTGCGAACGGGTGCAGGCTTCGACATCGACAGTGTCGTAGCCGACGCCAAAGCGGCCAACCGCCAGCAAGTCCGCGCAACCTGCGATCGATTCGGCCGTGACCTGCGGGGTCAGCACCATGACACCATGGGCGCCGTGCAATTGGTCCGCTCGAATGACCGGTTGATGCCGGGCGAATTTGGCCACTTCGACATGAGGATGCTGGGCAAAGACTCCGAGCCCGAAGTCCGCGAATTTCGGCTGGCCGCTCTCATCATAAAAATCGGCGGTCAAGGCCACCCGAAATGGAGGACGTTGAGGGGCATTCATAATATTGCTCTCATTTCCACGGGTTGCCCGCCTTGGTGGCGCAGGCGGCGTCCACCACAATTCGCTCAGGCATGGGACCGGCATAGACCCAAATCATGTCCATCGGGTTGGGGGTTTCGTTTTGGAAAAAGTGAATCCGTCCGCGCGGCACCATGGCGGTGGCGCCATCGCCCAGCAGATAAGACCGGCCTTCCACCAGGCAGCTGGCGGTGCCGTTGATGATGCAGATCGATTCGTCGAAATCATGGACATGCGCCGGCAAGCGTCCGCCCGGCTGGAACCGTCCGAATCCGCCGCTCATCTCGAGGCCAGGCACCAATTCCGCGTTGAAATAATCGATGAATTCGGCCCCGGGCCCGACGCCAAAGGTGCGGCGGGCGGTTTGAAACCGGGTCACCCGTTCCAAACCG
>JADMIO010785008.1_pt1 | contig 53812 bp, 43 predicted proteins | sample 8958161 | NCBI WGS metagenome assembly JADMIO01 (sample SAMN16585339, study PRJNA669376) | soil metagenome | isolation source: Crop rotation soil | place: USA: Cullars Rotation, Alabama | collected 2011
GCCGCGACTTCAAGTCACGTGAATTCCAAGCTTCGGATCCCACTGTGCTGGAAAGTACCCTTCATGAGTTTTTTGGCGTTCTTAAGTATTTCCATCGGTATCATTAATGTGATCCCCATTCCTGGATTAGACGGTGGGCATTTGTTATTTCAAATTATTGAATTTATTTTTCAACGGCCGCTTGCTCAGCGAGTCCAGCTATTACTTTACCGGTTAGGACTGATCGCGTTACTTTTATTAATGACGCAAGCTTTAGTCAATGACATCTTGCGGTTATAAACTCCAAATATTCACGTATCAGCTGTTCAATAATCGATATTAATGTTTTTTATATTAATTAATAAGTTATTGATTGTTTTTCATGTGAGCGTCTATAAAGATCTTGCTTAGAGAAAAAAAAGAACATATAGTTCACGTTTTCACTCAGGGGAGCCAAGTGGATTGGCTGAGAGGTTCTGTTATCAGAACGACCCTATAAAAGGCCTGATCCGGATAATGCCGGCGTAGGTAGAAGTGACCATGCTAAATACGATTGAACTTTCAGCTCCTGCAATTCACATTAAAAATGCTTTCCTGGCATTTCGTGACACTGTCTTATTTGACAATCTCAATCTAGATTTATCGGCAGGCAAAATGACTTGCTTGCTTGGTCCAAGCGGCATTGGTAAAAGTACACTACTGCGTTTAATTGCGAATATCATTACACCGGAAACTGCTCGCCAAGAAAAAATAACCATTCGAGCAACAATCACTTGTGATAACTCCCTACCATTATCAGAACATGTTGCCTACATGGCGCAAACAGATTTATTACTACCCTGGCTGTCAGCATTAGATAATGTATTACTTGGCGCACGTTTACGTGGAACGCTTTCATCAACTGACTCAGAAAGAGCAAAAGATATTCTTCAGCAAGTTGGGCTTGGAAATGCAATCAACCAATTACCTAACGAATTGTCTGGCGGTATGAAGCAACGCGTAGCACTTGCACGTACTCTTTTTGAAAACAAACCCGTTGTTTTAATGGATGAACCATTTTCAGCATTAGATACAATCACTCGTTATAAGCTACAAACCTTAGCAGCGGATTTATTAAAAAATCGTACGGTTTTATTTATCACACACGATCCAGTCGAAGCACTACGGTTGGCGGATGAAATTTACATTATGTCTGGGCAACCTGCTACCTTGCATGCGCCTCTCGAGTTAAAGACACCCACTCCGCGCGATGCTGGTGAAACAGGATTAATACAATTACAAACAAAATTACTTCAAGAGCTAACTCGCCTGCATGGTGAAGCCGTATGAATATAGTCACGCGTAGTATTATTTTATTCGTCGGTCTATTGTTAATTTGGCAGATATTGATAAGCGTATTTCAATTACCTGTTTATATTCTACCTGATCCTGTTACTGTTTTTAAAACAGGGTTTGTTAATCGCGACCTTATTTTTCATGAAGCGATACCGACTATTGTAGAAACATTACTAGGTTTATTGCTGGGAGCCTTTTTAGGTTGTACTACCGCCTTACTGATGACGTTCTTTCGCCCTATGACACTATGGGTCTTACCTATTTTATTAATTAGCCAGGCTTTACCCACTTTTGCTATTGCTCCCTTATTAGTTATTTGGTTTGGTTATGGTTTAACATCAAAAATTATTACTACCATTTTGATGTTGTTTTTTCCTATTACGAGCGCATTCTATGATGGTTTGAGACGTACTGAGCACGGCTGGCTTGATTTAGCCAAGACGATGAATGCAAAAAAATGGCGTACATTTTGGTTAGTTCGAATTCCTGCTGCGTTACCATCGCTAGCGTCAGGATTGCGTGTTGCAACAGCGATTGCACCGATTGGCGCCGTGGTAGGTGAATGGGTTGGCGCGAGTCATGGTCTAGGCTACTTAATGTTAAACGCCAATGCTCGTATGCAAATCGATCTCATGTTTGCTGCTTTATTTACTATTATTTTATTTTCGTTAACATTGTACTTTGGTGTAAATAAATTATTAACGCGCGCCGTTTTTTGGCAAATCGAAAACTAACTATGAAAAAAATATTTTCTTTCGTCGTCACATTTCTGTTAATTCATTTTTGCAATAATGCGTTTGCAGCCGATAAACTGGTCGTGCTTCTCGATTGGTTTGCCAATCCTAATCATGCGCCATTATTTGTTGCTAAAGACCAAGGGTTTTTTAAAAAATACAATTTAGAGGTTGAATTAATTGGCCCCGCTGATCCTTCAGATCCACCTAAATTAGTTGCCGCTGGTAAAGCCGATATAGCGATTACTTATCAGCCTGAATTTTTGGAACAAGTTGATCAGGATTTACCGTTAATTATGATCGGGACATTAATAAACAAACCACTAGGTTGCTTGGTTGTTTTAAAAAATGGGCCTATTCAATCGATTAAAGACTTAAAAAATAAAACCATTGGATACAGCGGTGGTGGAAAAAATAATGCAACCATTAAAATTATGCTAGAAAAACAAGGGTTAAATGTAACAGATGTTAACTTACTAAATATTCATTACGACTTAACACAAGCTTTATTAGCTAAAAAAGTGGATGCGGTCACCGGCATGATGCGCAATTTTGAAATCATTCAAATGGAATTAACAGGAACACCAGGGCGAGCATTTTATCCAGAAGAAAATGGCATGCCTAATTACAGCGAATTAATTTTTGTGTCACAACTCAAAAAGGCTCATGATCCGCGTTACTCTCGTTTTCTGGCAGCCATCACCGAAGGTGAGCTATATTTAGACAAGCATCCACAAGAAACATGGCAAATTTTTGCAAAAAATCACCCTGAACTCAATAATGAATTAAATCGTCGCGCCTGGTTTGCTACAATACCCTACTTTACGAAACAGCCAGCGAAAATCGATAAAACCACCTTTTTGCATTTTGCCCAGTTCATGCAAAAAAATGGCTTAATTAAAACCATTCAGCCAATAACGCGTTATGTGGCTATACAGGAATGACATATGCCTTTTCTAATTTATGGATTGATTGCTTTTGCTATCGCAATTGGCATTATTTTATTTGTGCAGCGCATTGGTTATCAATTAAAAGAAAGCGTGCTTCAAAAACTGAATGAAGCACAGCTGCAACAGCAACAGTCACTCAGTGACCATAAATCCCGCTTTGATGAACGTCAAATGGATGCCCTGAAAATTTTACAAGATACGTTGCAGAAAGGCGTGAATGAAACACGTCTCAATGTAAAAGAATCTTTAACAGATTATGCTAATCAGGTCGGTAAACGTGTTGAAACGCTGACGCAAACTACCGATGCACGCTTGAAAGAAATCAATCAACAAGTCGAAAAACGCTTAGCAGAAGGCTTTGAGAAAACGACAGAAACATTCAGTGATGTTGTCAAACGCTTAGCTTTAATCGATGCAGCTCAGAAAAAAATTACTGAGCTTTCAACGAATGTTGTGAGCTTGCAAGAAATTCTGAATGACAAGCGTTCACGTGGCGCATTTGGTGAAGTACAGCTTTCTGCATTGATTCGTAACGTTATGCCTGAACAACATTTTTCTTTTCAGCATACGCTAAGCAATGATAAACGTGCCGATTGCATATTGTTTTTACCTGAACCAACAGGAAACATGGTGATAGACGCCAAGTTCCCTCTCGAAAATTTTCGTCTAATGACGGATACAACCGTTTCGGATGCGGATAAAGTAGTAGCAGAAAGCCAATTCAAAAAAGACATTCGCAAGCATATTCAAGATATCAGCGAAAAATACATTATCCCAGGCGAAACAGCGGATGGTGCGGTGATGTTTATTCCTGCGGAAGCCGTTTTTGCTGAAATTCATGCGCATCATCAAGATATTGTCGAAGTAGCACATCGTGCTAAAGTATGGATGGTCTCACCGACGACCATGATGGCGATCTTAACAACTGCACGTGCCGTTTTAAAAGATACAGCCACTCGCCAGCAATTAAACATCATTCAAGATCATTTGCGCTTGTTATCAAATGATTTTGTGCGTTTTCAGAAGCGTATGGATGATGTCGCTCGTCATATTGCGAAAGCGCATACGGAAGTTGATCAAGTCCATATTTCAGCAAAAAAAATCACGGCGCGATTTGATCAAATTGAAAAAGTGGAGTTAGATGGTATTCATCACGAGACAGCCATTTTACCTATCGAAGAAGATACCTCATCTTAAATAGCACACCTGAATAGATGTGGGGAAACCTTCATTTCTGGATGTTTCGATTAGAAGATTCTCGTGGTAAAATGCCGCCATCTGAAACAATACATGAGGCAAGGAACTACTATGGGTTTTTTACAAGGTAAGCGTGCATTGATTGTGGGTCTTGCGAGTGATCGCTCTATCGCTTGGGGAATTGCTGAAGCTATGCATCAACAAGGTGCAACCTTAGCCCTGACCTATCAAGGTGATAAATTGAAAGGCCGTGTCGAAGAAATGGCTAAGAATTGGGGTGCTGTCACCACTATTCCTTGTGATGTTTCAAGCGATGAACAAATTGAAGATATGTTCAAAGCCCTGGAAAAACACTGGGACGGCCTCGACATCATCGTCCACTCCGTTGCCTATGCTCCTGCCGATCAATTAGAAGGTGACTACTTAGAATCTGTTAATCGCGAAGGTTTCCGTATCGCTCATGACGTCAGCGCCTATAGTCTTGCAGCACTCGCCAAAGCGGGACATAAGATGATGATGGGCCGTAATGGCTCAATTATCACCCTCACCTATTTTGGTGCTGAAAAAGCCGTGCCATTTTACAATGTGATGGGTCTTGCTAAAGCTAGCCTAGAAGCTAACGTTCAATATTTAGCAGCTAGCCTAGGTCCTAAAGGGATTCGCGTGAATGGTATTTCTGCTGGCCCAATACGCACACTCGCAGCAGCCGGCATCAAGAAATTCCGTAAAATGCTTTCTTTCAACGAGAAGTCTGCCCCATTACGTAAAAATGTCACCACAGAAGAAGTGGGTAATGCAGCGGCATTCTTATGCTCAGACTTAGCTTCAGGTATTACCGGCGAGATACTCCACGTGGATGCTGGCTTCCATTGCATCTCACCCATGGATATGGAAGAAGAAGCAAAATAATTACTACGTCAAAATCAGTTGGTGGGCAAGCGATGCGAACCCACCACTGTTTAGTCAGAATTTAGATCCATATGCGGGCAATATTTAACATATTGATTAAATATAGTTAAAGGTATGATTTAACTCATTAAGGCTGCGGCCGTCTGATCTCATTTTAGCCACCAAAAACACTACAATTTTTTTAAATAACCCTTTGTATCCGTATATTATTTTAGTATACTGACCCTAGCTTCAATAGTACCAACTTTTGACCAAAGGAGAAAATATGAGAAAGATGGCTTTTTTAGTGATAGGCACTCTGCTCATTGCTTCTAATGTATTTGCAGGGAACGCTGGTTCTTTAGACGCGAATGCTATAGCAAAAACTATTTTAAATGCCCACAAAGCAAGCACCTCCGAAAAAGGCAGCTTCGCTATCGTTTATGGCGGCCAAGATATTTCACATAGCGTAAATGCAGCAACCCTAAATCCTACGTTGATTGGATAATTCTTTATCCCCTTCCCTGTGGTTTTTTTAACCACAGGGAAATTTCTCAGCTCCCCATCCTTTCTTTCCCAATTCCATCGGCATATGTATTCGCTAATTTAGAGCGTTTGTGTCTCTTAATACTGACATTAACAAAAATACAGTCAGCTTATGCCGAGTATTCTTGATATTTGTATTCATTTTGGAAAATCATAATATAAATTTTAACTGAATAATTAGATGATGAAGCTAAAAGATGAGGATAATAGATATGACTGAAAAAGGTGGGCATATCATGCTTTGCCCACCTGCTTTATTAACTGACTATTTTGATCTTAGCTTGCTGAGTAAGACTTTGTTGATACAGTTTATATTCCAATAAACCTTCAGCATTCTGAACTTGATCAGCAAACATCTCATGTTGCGCAGTATTATTAGCACCATCTCGTACCGCTAATGCAGTAACAACAGCATAACCTACCGGGATTTTTACTGTAGCATAGGTTGGATGTGCCGCATGCTGTAAGCTAAATGCAGCTTGCAGTATGGACGAGTCGACTGTTTTCACATAACGACCAACATAACCTGCTTTATCCCAAGTCAAATGATATTCTTCAGCAATTTTTTCTGCGGGCACACCATTCTCTAGTTTTTGTTTAATTTCTTGCGCTAACGTTTTAACTTTCTCTTCTGCTTTTTGCTCTTTTATTTGTGTTAATACTTGTTCTCGCTCTGACTCTAATGATCTCACTGAAGCAGGAATATGCGATTTAATTCGGATAACAATCGCGCTATCAGGTAGTTGCAATACATCACTATTATTTTGTGATGTGAGTACATCGTTTGAAAAAGCTAACTCGCGAACTTTTTTATTTTCGCTAATATCATTCGCCGCTTTATCTTTGGTAAACAATTGTGACGTTTGCACCGTTAAATTTAATGCTTTTGCCGCAGTCTCAAGTGATTCAGGATGCTCATAAGTTAAGCCAGCTAATTTTTCTTTTGCTTCAGCAAATTTTTCTTGTGCCAACTGCGCTACTAATGTTGCGCGAACTTTGTCTTTCACTTGTTCGAATGGTTCAACTTGTGCTGGTTTAAAATCAATAGCTTTCACCAACATCAATCCTTTGCTGACTTTAATGACATCAGTAACGTCGTGATTCTTAAGTGTCGCAATCGATTTTTGTAACTCAGGAGAAACTTGGCTAAGCGTTAGCCATTCTGTATTGTCTTTTTCACTAGCGGGATATTGATGTGCAAAGGATAAGAAATCAGCTCCGCCTGTTAACTTAGCCTGTATCTCAGTCATTTTTTGCTGTGCTGTTTTGATGGCAACTTCCGTAGTTTGCTCAGCAACAGGAATCAAAATTTTAGCTAATTTCCATTCCGCTGGTTTTGTGTAACTACTGACGTTGTCGTTATAATAATTTTTTAATTCTTCATCGGTGGGATGAATATTTGCTGCCAATGTTTTAATAGACAACTCAAGGTATTCAATGCTCACTTGTTCTGGTGTTTTAAATTGGTCTTGATGTTGCTGATAATACGTAGCAATGTCGGCATCAGTGATATTAAAAGTATCTTTTAAGAATGTAGCTCGTGGCAGCATTAAATAAGCCACATCGCGTTCTTGATTGATAAGAGCAATGGCCTTATCCACTTCATTTGGCAAAGCAAATGACGTTAGCACAATACCTGCCTTGGGCTGATCAATCAACAAGGTGGTTTGGATAAGCTGCATCAAATCACCAACGGATAGTGAATTACTCGCTAATAATTGCTTAAAACGATTTAGCGAAAATTTACCATTCTCTTGGAACTCTTGCATTTTTTCCATGTACGTTTCGATTTGAAGTTCTGAAACGCGGAAACGATCTGAAATCGAAGCTTGTTTTAAGACCTGCACGCCAATCAATGTATCTAACGCACGTCGCTTTAAGCCAGCCTCTACACTCTCAGGCAAAATGCTAGAGTTCGTTGATACTTGAACTTGGTTACGTAAAGGCTCATACGCAGCCGCTAGCTGGCGCTTTGATATTTCCGTGCCGTTAACCTTAGCAACGACATCAGACGCACCTGCGCCTTCTAAATAGCTGTGGATTCCCCATAGGGCAAATGAAAGTATTACTAACGAGATGATAATTCCAGCAATCCATCCATGTGTACGATCGCGAATGCTTTGTAGCATAAACTAGTCTCATTAAATCATTAACTATAAAAAAAGGCGTATCTTGCATAAGACACACCTTTTGTGTTGATGGCGGAGTGGACGGGACTCGAACCCGCGACCCTCGGCGTGACAGGCCGATATTCTAACCAACTGAACTACCACTCCTGAAGCTAAACCCAGATATATCACGTATCTAGATCTTTTAAATATGGTGGGTGCTGAGGGGATCGAACCCACGACCCTCGCCTTGTAAGGGCGATGCTCTCCCAGCTGAGCTAAGCACCCAACTGTCACCATTTTTTTATAATAAAAAACTCTAACAACTTGCGGCTCTTTAGTCACTTTGAACCGTTCAGGTTGCTAATCACTAGGTCGAGTAAGGTATTCGTTTTTAAAATAAAATGCAAAAGATTTTTTAAAAAAGAACGAAAAAAATTAACTCTTTTAGCGGTCTTTATCCTTGACAGCGTCTTTCAATGCTTTTCCAGCTTTAAAACCAACAATTTTAGCCGCTTTGATATCAATTTTTTGACCTGTCTGAGGATTACGGCCCTCACGTGCAGCGCGTTGCTTAACAACAAATGTACCAAAATTAATCAAAACAACGGGGTCACCTTTGCGCAAAGATACAGCCACACCATCTAACAACGCATCTAAGGCACGAGCAGCGGCTGCTTTTGTTAACTCAGCTTTGTCTGCAATAAGCTCTATAAGTTCTGCTCTATTCATAAATCCTCTTCTCTCTATCCATAGTTGAAAAAGTTTTCATCTTACGCTTTTGCATTAATCTAAGCACTTCTCGCTACCCTAGCCGAGGCTAGAATAACGAAAAGTGATTTATACCAACTGCATCAAACCCGTGTCAAGTAATGTCTATAAGACACGTTATAAGCAATTAGTGTGCTCTATCACGCACACTTTTGCGGGTTTTACGTGTCCCACTTACAATGGCTTTCACTTTTTTACTTTTTACAGTAGGAACTGGACGCAATGGGTAGCTTCTTAGTGCATAACCAAACACTTCATCAATCCAACGTACCGGCTTGATATCCAAGTCTTTTTTGATGTTATCTGGGATATCTTTCAGGTCTTTGACATTCTCAGAAGGAATGATCACGCTCTTAATACCACCACGGTGTGCAGCCAGTAATTTTTCCTTAATGCCCCCAACCGGTAGTACTTCTCCGCGTAAGGTAATCTCACCTGTCATTGCATAATCTGCTCGTACAGGGACGTTTGTTAAGATAGACACTAACGCTGTACACATGCTTATGCCCGCGCTAGGACCGTCTTTAGGCGTTGCGCCTTCAGGGACATGGATATGGATATCGTGCTTCTCAAAGAAGTTTTTAGCGATACCCAAACGAGCCGCCCGCGAGCGAACAACCGTCATAGCCGCTTGAATTGATTCTTGCATTACCCCGCCTAATTGACCGGTGTAAGTTGTTTTACCCTTACCTGGCAAGATAACAGCTTCAATCTCAAGCAATTCACCGCCGACTTCAGTCCATGCCAAGCCTTTAACTTGACCAATCTGATCTTTCTCAGCAGCAACTTCGTAACGGAAGCGCTTAACGCCGAGATATTTCTCTAAATCAGCAGGTTCAATGGCGATTTTTTTGCCACGTTTCTTCAATAAAATTTCTTTTACAATTTTACGGAAGATTTTGGAAATTTCACGCTCAAGGTTACGCACACCTGCTTCGCGAGTATAGTAGCGAACGATATGCTGCACTGTTGTCGCGGAAATTTTTACTTCCGAGGCTTTCAAACCATTATTTTCCATCTGCTTTGGCACTAAATGGCGAGTCGCAATGTTGATTTTTTCGTCTTCGGTGTAACCTGGAATACGAATAACTTCCATACGATCACGCAGTGCAGGCGGAATTTCTAATGTGTTCGCTGTCGCAACAAACATCACATCAGAAAGATTGTAATCCACTTCGAGATAATGGTCGTTAAACGAATTATTTTGTTCTGGATCTAACACTTCTAATAATGCAGAAGCTGGGTCACCACGAAAATCCATCGACATTTTGTCAATTTCATCTAACAAGAAAAATGGATTATTGGCGTCCGTCTTAGAGATTTTTTGAATAATCTTCCCGGGCATTGCACCAATATACGTTCGTCTATGGCCTCTGATTTCAGCTTCATCACGCACGCCACCCAGAGACATTCGAACAAACTTACGTCCCGTTGCATGGGCAATCGATTCACCTAACGAGGTTTTACCTACACCTGGAGGACCGACTAAGCAAAGAATTGGACCTTTGAGTTTTTTAACGCGTTTTTGCACGGCGAGATACTCAAGAATACGCTCTTTGACTTCTTTAAGTCCGTAATGTTCCGCTTCAAGAATTTTTTCAGCTTCGGCTAAACTTGCACGCAATTTAGTTTGTTTGTTCCAAGGTAATGACAACATCCAATCTAAATAATTGCGGGAAACGGTCGCTTCTGCTGACATCGGAGACATCATTTTTAATTTATTTAGCTCAGCAGTACACTTCTCTTTTGCTTCTTTTGACATGCCGATTTTTTCGATTTTTTTCGCCAGTGATTCAAGTTCATTGGGCACTTCTTCAAGCTCACCCAATTCTTTTTGAATCGCTTTCATTTGCTCGTTTAAATAGTATTCGCGCTGGGTTTTTTCCATTTGGCGCTTCACACGACCACGAATACGTTTTTCAACTTGCAGTAAATCAATTTCAGATTCCATGATGCCAACAAGTTTTTCGAGACGCTTTACTAGATCAACCATCTCGAGAAGCTTCTGTTTTTCATCTATTTTTAGCGCTAAATGTGCTGCGATCGTATCCGCCAGACGACTACCGTCTTCAATGGCAATCACGGATGCTAAAATTTCAGTTGGAATTTTTCGGTTTAATTTTACGTATTGTTCAAACTGCGATTTTAAGGAGCGTGTTAAAATTTCAATGTCGCGCGAAGAAATATTGGTATCCGCAATTAATTCAACGTCAGCCAAAAAATAGGTTTCGTTACTGATAAAACGAGCTACTTTGGCGCGACGCACACCCTCAATTAATACTTTCACTGTACCGTCAGGCAACTTCAATAATTGCAACACCGTTGCTAATGTACCGATTTTAAATAAATCATCTTCAGCGGGTTGATCTTCAGAGGCACTTTTTTGGGTAGTCAACAAAATTTGTTTGTCGGCAGCCATCGCTACTTCTAAAGCTTTAATTGAACGGTCACGACCCACAAACAAGGGGATAACCATATATGGATAAACAACGACATCTCTTAAAGGTAAAACGGGAATCCCTAAGAGGTTTTTGTCATTTTTGTTTGACGGCATATAGTGTCCTCAGAAATAACATCATAATGATGATAACTGTGAATAAATTTTAATTTATAGTAGTGATTAGAAAATATAATCTCTCATTAAAATAGCATTAGTCACCAAAAACAAACCTTTAGTCAGCCGCGACTAAAGGTTGTTCGAGAGAAACTTCGTCTACTACTTCTTTTTTAGCGCCGTAGATGAGAGTCGGTTTGGCTTCGCCTTTAACCGTTGCTTCATCAATAACGACCTTAGAAACATTTTCTTGTGAGGGGAGTTCATACATCACATCTAAGAGGACTTTCTCCAAGACAGAACGTAGACCTCGAGCACCGGTTTTCTTCTCTACACAAGATTCAGCGATCTTCTCTAGAGCTTGCTCAGTGAACTCTAATTCCACATCTTCCATCTCGAAAAGCTTACGATATTGCTTAATTAAAGCATTCTTTGGTTCTGTCAAAATACTGACGAGCGCTTTCTTGTCTAACTCCTCAAGGGTTGTTAGAACAGGCAGACGACCAATTAATTCTGGAATTAAGCCAAACTTGATCAAATCACCTGGCTCAACTTCTCGGAATAACTGATCAAGCGTTTTAGCTTCATCTTTACCGTGAACTTGTGCTGAGAAACCAATGCCTGGTTTTTCAGAACGGTCACGAATAGATTTCTCTAGGCCTGCAAATGCACCACCGCAAATAAAGAGGATGTTGCGCGTATCCACTTGAATGAACTCTTGCTGTGGATGTTTGCGTCCACCTTGTGGGGGTACAGAAGCAATCGTGCCTTCGATGAGCTTCAATAAAGCTTGCTGAACGCCCTCACCCGATACATCTCGGGTAATCGAAGGATTTTCAGATTTACGTGAAATTTTATCGATTTCATCAATGTAAACTATGCCTGTTTGCGCTTTGGCAACGTCATAGTCACATTTTTGAAGTAACTTCTGAATAATGTTTTCAACGTCTTCACCTACATAACCGGCTTCCGTTAAGGTGGTTGCATCAGCTATGGCAAATGGAACGTTTAATAATCGTGCTAATGTTTCAGCAAGCAATGTTTTACCACTACCTGTTGGCCCAATAAGCAAGATATTACTTTTATTCAGCTCAATATCATCGACTTTGGTTTTAGCGCTGAGGCGCTTGTAGTGATTATAAACAGCTACGGCTAAGGTTTTTTTAGCATAAGACTGGCCAACCACGTATTCATCTAACGTATGACGAATTTCAGCAGGGATTGGTAATTTAGGTAAGCCGTCCCCTGTCGATTTATGGTCATGGCTTTGTTCATTAATAATTTCATTACAAAGTGAGACGCATTCATCACAAACATAGACCGAAGGTCCAGCGATAAGTTTTCGAACCTCATGTTGGCTCTTACTACAAAACGAGCAATGTAACACCCTATCTTTTCCCCCATTACCTCGTTGGTCTGAACTCATGAGTAACCTCTCTTTAAGTGTCGTTTCATAATAATTAAGATATGGTCACTTTTCTTAAAATCAAGAAACTTTCTCTTTCTTTTCTGTTTGACTCGTTTTTCTGTGGCCGAGTATTTTATCTACTATCCCATATTCCATCGCACGTTCAGCACTCATGAAATTATCTCTGTCGGTATCTTTAGCAATTACCTCCTCCGGCTGGCCGGTGTGATGAGCTAACAACTTGTTAAGACGGGACCTAATCTTTAATGTTTCTTCTGCATGAATCGCAATGTCAGATGCTTGACCTTGCACACCACCTAACGGTTGGTGAATCATCACGCGAATATTGGGCAAACAAAATCTTTTGCCTTTTGCGCCACCAGCCAATAAAAATGCGCCCATACTAGCCGCTTGACCGATACACATGGTGCTGACATCCGGCTTAATGAACTGCATGGTATCGTAAATTGCTAAACCTGCCGTCACTACACCACCGGGTGAGTTAATATAAATAGAAATATCTTTGTCTGGGTTTTCAGACTCTAAAAACAATAATTGCGCTACAACAACGTTCGCCACGTAGTCATCAATAGGACCAACGATAAAAATAACGCGGTCTTTTAACAAGCGTGAGTAAATATCGAAAGAACGCTCGCCTCTTGCCGTTTGTTCAACAACAATTGGAACTAAATTGGAATTCACAATGTTATTATATTGATCGTAGCTCATTTACTCTTTCCTTCTTTGTTGTTTTAACCCGCTCATCCTTGCCGATTTAACCTGGCAATTCCAACCTACTAACTACAATAGTAATCCAATATAAAACAAAGTCATACTATAAATTAACGAATAAAGACAACTCGTTATCAGCGCGTTTACTCATTTCGCAAAAAAGCGCGAAATGAGCGGGGACGCGCCAATTCATCCGTTAATTTTTTATCAAATCTGCGTAGCCAAGCGTTTTTTCTTTGATAGAAACGCCTTCAAGCAATTTATCTGTTACTTGATCTTCTAAAACGAGCATTTCCACTTCAGCAAGACGACGCTTATCACTTGCATACCACTTCACAACTTCAGCTGGATTTTCGTAGGAAGCTGACAGTTTTGTAATATGGTCTTGTACGCGCGCTTTATCTGGTTTCACATCGTGTTGCTTAATAAATGCGCCCATAATCAAGCCCAATGTCACGTTACGTTTTGCCGCTTCGTTAAATGTCGCCATTTCTTGTGCGCTATGGCCATGATCTTGACCAGCATGATGTGGGTGCATTTCGTCGTGGATACGCTTCGCTTCTTGTTCAATCAAAGCTTGTGGAACGTCTAATTGATTTTGTTCAATTAATAAATCAAAGATTTTAGCTTTTAATTTAGCTTTGATGACGCGCTCAACTTCACGATCCAAGTTCTTTTTGATTTCAGTGCGTAATTCATCCATTTTGCCGCTTTTAATGCCAAACTTCTTAACCAATTCTTCATCAATCGTTGGTTGCTTTGGTTCTGACACTTTACGAGCTTGGATAACAAACTCAGCTACTTTACCTGCAAACTCGGCTGCAAAATAATCCGCTGGGAATGTCACTTTAATGGTTTTTTCTTCACCCGCTTTCATGCCAATAACGCCATCTTCAAAACCAGGAATCATGGTCTTGCTGCCAATCACGATGGGATAATCATGCGCTTCACCGCCAGCAAAAACTTTGCCATCAATGGAGCCACGGAAATCAATCACAACTTGGTCTTTTTCCTGAGCAGGACGTGTTACTTCGGTCCAGGTAATATATTGTTCTGTTAAACGATCAACAACTTTATCAATATCAGCATCAGAGATTGCCGCTACTTGTTTTTCGATTTCTTTAGCTTCGAATTTAACGCTTTCAATTTCTGGCAATACTTCAAAAGTAGCCACGAATTCAATTGATTGGCCTGGCGTAATATTTTTTGGTTCTACGGTTGGCACACCCACTGGATTGAGTTTTTCTTGCGTAATCGCAGCATACAATGAAGATTGAATAACTTCGCTCAACGCTTCTTGACGAGCCGCATCACCATATAACTTTTGAATATGGTTCATAGGAACATTGCCTGGACGGAACCCTTTTACTTTAGCTGTTTTAGCTAACTGAGTAAGGCGTTTATTAAACGCTGCATCCATTTGCTCTGCAGGAACGGTTACGGTAAGACGTCGCTGAAGTTTCGTAGGTGACTCAACTGATACTTGCATAATAACCTCAATAATGGCCTAAAATATATTCCATAAAACACCTCGATATGAGGCGCTTTTCTTTAAATTCCAGCCTACTTTCCATACCGCACGGCAAAGTGAGAGCTAGGTAAACTTTAATCGTAAAAAAATAAAAGGCTTCCCCCAAAACAAAGGAATGCCTTGTAGCGAAGCATTATAATGAAAAATGCGTAGTAAAGAAACTATCGTTAACTTAAAGATGGTGCGAAAGGAGAGACTCGAACTCTCACAGGTTACCCTACTGGAACCTAAATCCAGCGCGTCTACCAATTCCGCCACTTTCGCATAGTGAAGTATAAATAACTTTTTGATTTTACTGATTATTTTATTTTTTAGCTACTTTAGTAATAACCAGTCATATGCTGGGCACCACGATAATTCAAAGATGCGGTATTTTGCGTGCTCTTAAATAGAATAGCAAGTATTTCATTATTATTTATAGATTCAATAGTTAAGTAAGCCCTTATAGGCCTAACCCTTGGCAAATTAAGGGGTAACCCCTATTTAAAAGAGAATCTAGGTTTTTTACTATATAAAGTTATATAAGATTACTTTTTAAATAAAATTGACAAAAGTCATTTAAAATTAAGGAGATAGTATGAAACTCTCTATTGCTCTAAAAATAAGCTTCATATCCGCTCTACTATTTTTGACCAACCAAGCTTTTGCACAAACGGAAGAAACAACAACCTCCGCTCCCACTGAGAGCGTCTCTACAGAAAAACCAGATGTAACAGCAAAAACACCCGAAGATGATGCAAAAATCACCGAAACGCTAACAAAATTAATCAAACACAGCAAAGTTTTATCTAAACTAAATGTAAAAGTCAGCACAGAAAAAGGTGTTGTATCACTAGTCGGTGAAGTTGATTCTGACACAGAGGCTAGTAGTCTAGTTGAGCATGCAGAATCGATTATTGGTGTTTCCGATGTCGATACCTCCAAATTAACCGTTAAATCAAGCAAACATCCATTCGCTGACACCATGATTACAGCCAAAATAAAAGGCTTGCTCGTGCGTGAAAAATTATTTGGTGAAAAAGATGTTGCCGCTATTAATACCAGTGTTGAAACAACCGACGGCGTTGTCTATCTATCGGGTGTTCTCGACAATAAAGACCAAATAAATAATGCCATCGCGATCATTAAAAAGAATATTCCAGAAGTTAAAAAAGTAGAATATAAAGTTAAAGTGACACAATAATTTATATTCTCTATTAAAACGTTGCCAATTCATTTGGCAACGTTTTTTTATACTATGCGGGAGAAATGAAAAATGGATAAGCCTAGAAATAACCCCTCAGAAAAAAAGACACCTCAAGGTAATCGCTCTGAAGCACCGAAAGATTACAAAGACCCTACCGGAAAAAAAGAACCCATTAGTACACCCAAAAATTCAGGCTATGACGAGAAACAACCTAAATAAAAATACTTAAGCTGTTGCCAAATAATCTTTTCCAAACTGATCAAGATAATCGTGATAATTTCCTAAATAATTCTGTACGCCATATTGCTCAGTCAATGCCAACACTCGTGTGGAAATATGATCAATGAAATAACGATTATGACTGACAAACAATACAGCGCCAGGGAATTTTTGCAACGCCTCAACAAGCGCATCAATCGACTCAAGATCTAAGTGATTCGTCGGCTCATCAAGAATTAACACATTGTTCTTCTGAAGAATGAGTTTCGCCATAATTAACCGTGCTGATTCACCACCGCTTAACATCGCGATTTTTTTATTTACATCATCACCACGAAATAACATTTGCCCCAAGACTTTTCGAATTTCTTGGCCTGGTGCAACGATATTATCTTCCATCCACTGCCAAATCGTTTGTTCTGGTGGTAATTGTGTTCGATAGTCCTGGGCGAAATATCCAACTTGCACGGTATCGCTCCACTCAAAATCGCCTTGATCCGCTTTAAGCTCATCTAATAAAATTTTCAGTAATGTTGACTTACCAATTCCGTTAGGACCAATCACAGCACATTTATCACCACGATGAATGTTAAAAGTGACATCACGCAACAAGACTCTTTCATCAAATTTCTTGTGCATACCTTCCACTTTAACAACGGATTTTCCGGAAGGTCTTTTGGGTACAAAATTGAAATAAGGTTTAAAGATATTAGAATCTTTGATTTCAACTAATTCAATTCGATCAATCATTTTTTGTCGTGAAGCCGCCTGACTAGCTTTACTGGCTTTCGCGCCAAAGCGATCAACGAATCCTTGAAGAGCTTCAATTTTCTTTTCTTGATTTTTTAATTCACATTGTTTTAGACGCAAGCGCTCTTCTTTCGTGACACAAAATTTTTCGTAGTTGCCGGGATAATCTAAAACGGTGCCATAATCAATATCGAGAATGTTCGTCGATAAATTATTAAGGAATCCTCTATCATGCGAGATAAAAATCAGTAAGCCTTTAAAAGTCGTTCGCAAAAATTCTTCTAACCAGGCAATAGAAAGAATATCTAAGTGGTTAGTCGGTTCATCTAACAACATAATGTCAGGTTTTTGATAGAGAACTTGCGCTAGCAAAACTCGTAATTTATAGCCACCCGATAAAGCGCTGAGAGGACCATAATGATATTTTTCAACAATACCCAAACCTAATAATAAATTCTTGGCATCGGCTTCAGCTTCATAACCACCTTGATGCATAATGATTTCTTCTAATTCACTGAGGCGATAGCCGTCAGCTTCAGTAAAATCATCTTTAGTGAATAATCTTTCTTTTTCCGTCAATGCATTCCACAGCACATCGTTGCCACGAATCACAACGTCGATTAAACGATCTTCTTCATAGCGGAAATGATCTTGCTTCAAAATACCGAGGCTTAAGCTTTTTGCTTTTTCAACGGAACCCTGGCTGGCTTGCTCTTCACCAGCCAAGATTTTTAAAAAAGTCGATTTACCTGTTCCATTTGCACCAACAACACCATAACGTTGGGGAGGCAGTAAAATTAAGTTAACGTCCTCAAAAAGAGACTTTTGTCCAAACTCCATGGTGATACTGCGAATATCTAACATTAAATCCCGCCTCGTTTTGTCGTTAATATTTTTTTATAGTTATTAATCGATGAGTTGTACTGCTGTTGCGTATTCGCCTCTTTCGCCTGTTGCTAGCGTATAACTGATGCGCTGGCCTTCTTTTAATTCTTTGTAGCCAACAATGCGCAACTCAGAAAAATGGACGAAAACTTCATCTCCACCCACATCGGGTGCTATGAATCCATAACCTTTAATTTTATTAAATCTTTTGACTGTGCCTGTTTGCATAACGGATCCTATTTCCTGTTTTATCTATTGGCGGCGCAACATTACCATTAAACCGCTAGTGTTTCTTAATAAATTCGCGCTATTCGCTAATTTTTACCGTGCAGAATTGTACCATATTTGGACAGACTAAGATATATACTACTGTGGCTTTAATCTAACAGCCTAATAAACCCTTGATTATACTTACAATCTTCCATGGCGACCTGTCAAAATTTCTATATTGAATTAAAAATCAATAGGTTAAATAAGTCCGTTTTAACAAAAGCGCTTCTTATTAATATTGTGTGTTCTGCTTCATTCGTGTAATTTCTTAAAAAAAGAATGCCGATAGGACGTCTTTATTCAGGAGAAAATGAATGCGCATAGGACATGCTCTTTGTCTGCTTTTCAGTTGCTGCTTATTAAGTGAAGCTGCCACAGCTGGAAACACAACGCATGATGGAAAAATTTCTCTAGATCAGTCAAAAGATGTGTTATTTGAGCAACTGGCTTCCAATACGTATGCTCTGCAATTATTACAAGCTAAAAACAAATTTGATAATAAGACATTAGTACTGGGCGGTCTTGGCTGGGTTGATTTACAACATTGGCAAGGCGATGATCTCACCACTCTCCCTCCGGAAAAATACCATATTGGTAGCGGTTTATATTTAACAGAAGCTACCATCGATGCTTTAGTAAATTACACCAATTGGATGGCGGGTTTTTTATCGGTATCGGATAATCAAATAGGCCAAGGTGGCCCCGACGGAAATTATGTTTACCTTCCGCATGCATTACTATTATTTGGCGATTTAAATAAATATCCTTTTTATCTGGCGACGGGTGTTAATTCCATTTCATTTGGTAATTTTATCGGTAGTGGTGTTTGGAACGTACCACTCACTTCGGGTTATTTCGCTCCTCAGCCTGGACCACAAATAAATTTAGGTCTTTACAAAAATAACTGGGATATCAGCACAACATTGTATGGTGACAACGTTAATCATGAAAACCATTTCGTCGTTAACCTTAATTATAATAATACACTAGGTGATATCACCTATGGTTTTGGCCTCGGACACATCAGTGATTTGAAAACCAACTCAACTGGTAATCCGACAACCAAAGGTCATAAAAAACATAGTCCCGCAATTGACATGGGAAAAATTTTTGATGTGAATGCAACAGTAGGTTATAAATTATTATCGTTAATAGGCGAATATCTTGCCGGTTCAAAATCAGTTGGAATAAATTCAGATGTTCCGAAAGCGTTTAACTTTACCTTATCATTTACTCCGACTCTTTTCGGAAAAGTGACAACATTTGGAGTCAGTCGTAGTGTCACTTTAAATTTCAAAGATATTCCAGCTTCATTACCCGGAAAAGACGCGGTCCCCGTCGTTGCTTCAGGTTTAAAAAATAGCACAGCAGTGAGCGTATCGAGACCTATATTTGCGCAGAATATTATCTTGGGATTTGATGCAGAAAAAGCAATCACGTATGAAAAAAAGCACACGTTTACTTATACGTTGGATTTATTAGCTTACTTGTAATGACATCAAGATCCGCCATCAATGCGCATGTACAAAATTATATCTCTTTTTGGGTTTTAATTATATAATTCACCCTGCTTATGGATATATATGCCTCATTCTAAATGTTTTAAATGCGGATAAAGCTCTTACTAGCTGAATAATCAGGGAAACATCAAATCTTTCTATGGTAAAAAAATCATGCGAACCAAAATTACAGAAGAACAATTTGAACGACTTCAGGCATTTCTTAATAAAAATTTCGCCGAAACCATTGAACCTACCCGCAAGGGAGTTATTGCAAAAGGTCTTCTATATAAGCTCTCCCCCAATAACACTAGCACCCCAGTAACTATTTTAGATGAAACAATAGAGTTACTAGAAACCATTTTATCTCATCCCTATCAGGCATTAACTCGCGAAGAGTTATTTGAAGCATGCGATGCCTACAATTATGATCTTGTAAAAACTGTTTATAATTGTATGTTCTTACCTGATTTGGATCGCCTGTCTGAACTAAACATTATTGCTATTAGAAATAATAAAGTGTATTTAAATTTTCTTGCATTACAGCATGCCGCAACAAAGAGTGCTGAGAAACAAGTTGCTTCTGCTAACCATAAAAGAAAGAGGCATGAAACTGATGCATCAGCAAACTCAAGCTCTGCATATATTCTAATGACTACACCTCAGCCTGCCGCTGCCGCAGCAAGCTCCCCTGCAGTCTGCCATAACGCAGCTCCAGTTATTAGCCAGGCATCTGCAAGCACAAGCATGATTACTGATGACGAAGAAAAACCACTACGATTTACGTTTAATCAGAAGCCCCTAGCCATTTATGCTCAACGGCAACAATTAGGTGATATTGATTTTGATGATGTGATTACCAGTGCATATCTTAACTTTAAAAATTTTCGCACTCAAAGCATCGGAATTGAGAAAAGATTTTTTGTCTATCCAAATAGCGCAGAACCACAATTATTCTGCCGAGTGCTTTCTCATCGTGCACCAAATGAAAATCTACGGAAACTACAACAAAAATTACAGGAATGCGGATTGGAAGCTGAAGGTGAATTTAAAATGGTTTACGTAGACTCTCTAACAAAAAAATACTTTGTCTGGTTTGAACGCTCAATGAATGCGACAAAAACCCTAAAAGAAATTATCAATATCTGGGAAAAACGCTTTTGCAATACACCGCTTTTAAGTTTTATGCATAAAAAACCAAAGATTCCATCAGCGAGCGCTGAAGCTAGTCCTGCGAGCGCACCACAAAGAAACGGGTTTTAAAAAAACAACTATTCCACCTTCTCTTTAGCATTTTCTGCTGTTTTTGTTTCTGAAAAATCAGCAGATTTTGTTTTATTATTTTTTAATACTGCAAATAAATTATCATAAACATTATTAGCACTCCAGACATACCACCCATTAACGTTTTTAGCGTCTTCTACGGCTCGAATTTCTTGCAATAAATATTTTTGTTTTTCTGCATTGGATGTCTTTTTAATGTAATGATAATTGGCAGCCTCAATAAATGCATGAACTTTAAACGGTGGCTTATCGTCGAATTGTTTCGTTAACGCATTCAAAGAACCATTAATTGTCTTGTAGGGTGCAGCTGAATATTTTTGATATGGCCAAAAATGCGAAGGATAAACCATCGGATTTACACCATCAACGCTGTCGGAAAACATTTTAATATCTTGGCCAATATGCATGGAAGGATAGTAACTTACCTCTCCAAAAATATCGATTTCCATTGGAACCTTTTCTGCATTTATTTTTGTTTTAAACCATTTAATTATTTTATAGATGTCTTTAGCATGTTGAGGATTGGCGGGTGATTTAGAACTATAGCGAATATAGTCCAGTTGAATTGCATCAGCCCCTGCTTTTATTGCTTCCTCTACATATTTATATTTTGCTTCCAAATGCGCTTGTGATTGAATTTGCTTAGCATTGCCGCCATTGGAAAATACAACGATGCGAGCAACATTCTTAATACCTGCCGCTTTTACTTTAGCTATCGCTGGCGCGTAATGAGAACTATGGTAATCATGATCAATAATGAAAGTATTAATACCAGCGGCTTTTGCTTCACGAATAAAATAATCTAATTTCTCAGGTTTCTCTAGCATGTACTGTGTTAGGTATATGCCTTTATCCCAAGCTTGGGCAGAGGAGGCAAAACAGAAAAACAGAAATATTGAAAATAAAAAGTTGTACCATAATTTTGGCATGACGACTTCCTCAATATGGTTTTCCTATGTATTTATTATAAACCATTCTAGGAAGATAAAGTTTCAACTGTGATGGATTTTTCAAGTTAATGAATATAGCGTGTGGTTTACCAGCAATTATATAATTTCTGACCGCTAACTATTCGAAAATGATGGCGCCAACGGGGTTGAATGACTTATTAGAGAGCAACAAATAGCCCATTGATTAATATTTTTCGAACACTAGCTGATTTTAAATTAAACTGAATGGGCATAATAGCGATGAAATCTATCTGAATGTATAAAATTGCAAATAAAACCAAACTCAAATAAACTAATTTCCATTAAATAAAATCTTTTCAGCTTTTTCCAGATTATTGTCATTTCCAAATAAGACGATGATATCACCCGCCTTCAGAATTATATTTTTATGGGGCTTCAGATGTTCTGACTTGCCTCTTCGTAAAGCAACCACTTCCACATTAATTTGCTTCAGATTTAATTCGTCTAAACGTCGATTTACCGCATAAGCACTTTGTTGCAAAATAACGGGGCGCAATTGTTCGAAATCGCCTTCGTCTTGCCCCATGAGTTCACCAAATGATCCAGGCAAAATCCCACGTAATAAATTGTAATCACGGTTCCTGACTTCTTTAATCAGTCTGGAGATTCTTTTCTCTGGAATATCGATCACTTGCAATAAATGATGCGCTAAGGTCAAACTTTCCTCAAATACCTCGGCAATAACTCGGGTTGCGCCCTGCTTCTTAAGCGCATTTATTTCAGACTCATCTTTGCAACGAACTAAAATTGGAATAGATGGCTTGAGCTGTTTCGCAATATTTAAAATTTTAATAGCTGCAGGCAAATCAGAAAAACTTACCACCATCGCTTTGGCATGAGAAAAATTGGCAGCATTGAGTATCCCCGGATGAGAAGCATCACCATAGCTAACTCGCTTTCCCGCTAATCTAGCATTCTGAACCAGCACAGGATCTAACTCTAATCCAATATACGATATATTTTCTAATTCAAGTAAGCATGCGATATGCTGCCCTACATAACCATAACCACAAAGAATAACGTGGTTTTTTATCTCACGAGTTAATTCAATAATTTCTTGTTCCGCAAATTTTTCACTGAGTCTTGATGAGCGAGGTAAGAGAAAATTAGCGATGCTTTTATTGCCGCGGATTAATAGCGGTGAAACAGCAATACTAATCCATAAAGCAGCCAGAACAACTTGTCCGTACTCAGGTGGCAATAAATTTTTGGAAATAGCAAACGTAAATATAGCAAATCCAAATTCACCGCCTTGCGCCAAAATTAGACCCGTACGAAACGAAGAAAGATAGTCATCACCCGCTAATCGACAAAGAACAGTAATCAATACCGTTTTAAATACGATGAGTGCTGTAATCAATAGTAAAATCCAGACCCACGTATTTTGCCAAGTTGACACATCAAGCAACATACCAATTGAAATAAAAAACAACCCTAACAGCACATCTCTAAACGGACGAATTTCTACTTCAATTTGATGTTTGAATTCTGTTTCACTTAACATGACACCGGATAAAAAAGCACCCAGTGCGTATGAAAGACCGAGTGAATGCGTTAACCATGCCGTTCCCAATGCGACTAATAAAACAAGAAAAGTAAATAATTCTAATGTTCGCGTTGCAGAAACGATACGAAAAAGCGGTTTTAATAACCATCGACCACTAAAGAAAATTACAGTAAAAGCCAGTATGATTTTTATAGACGCTATTATAATATCAATGACAGGCTGACCAGTATCAGCGGAAAAACAAGCCAGCAAAATAACAAATGGAATGACAGCTAAATCTTGAGCTAGCAAAATACCAACCGCATTATTACCTATCTTCGAATATATCTCGCCTTGCATAAAAAGTTCTTTCATCACAATGGCTGTAGAGGACATTGTCACAATCCCACCCACTACAAAAGCGGATAAGGGTGTCATGCCAATGAAGATACCCATCATTGTGGTAAACGCAATTCCAATAATGACTTGAAGTCCGCCAACACCAAATACCCAATACCGCAATGTTTTAAGTTTACTTAGAGAAAATTCTAAGCCAATCATAAACATCAAGAATACAATTCCAAACTCCGCTAATATTTTAATACTTGCCTCATCCGGTATTAAACCCAAGGCATGCGGACCAACCATCGCACCGACAAAAAGATAGCCAACGATAATGGGAAATCGAAGATAATGAAACACAACGCCGGCAATTAACGCAGCGAATAATATGCTTAGCACAGCCCCTAAAATACTGATGCTCATAGACGTAAGAAATTTCCTATTATAAAGATCCTCCCCACGCAAAAAACCTATAAATATTTTTATATGATATCACAACTTGTGCGGCTAAATTTAAAACCGAAATTATCTGAAAAAAATGAATAGTATTTTAAAATCAATTAGATAATTTTTTAAAAAAGATTATCGTTTCGCAACCCCCTTATCCATATTGGTAGTTACCCCTATATGAAAGGCTGACGCTTTTGTTCCATTATACAAGTTGATCTGTCATGTTGTTTGAGACTAAAAACGCATTTTAATTGCTACTAAACCTATGGAGAAACATCATGAAACGCACACTTACAGCGATTACTGTTATCGCATTAGTTGTCAGCTTGACTGCTTGCTCAACCAATACACGTGACCAAAATACTATGATAGGTGCAGGCACAGGTGCTGTTGCTGGTGGTTTACTAGGTACACTCGCTAGTGGCGCAGGTGCGGGTTGGGTAGTAGCAGCAGGTGCCGTGGTAGGTGGTATCATTGGTGGTGTCGTTGGTCACTCAATGGATAGTTCTGATAATACACATATCAATACTATTCTGAATGATAACGCTATCAATGAACCTTCCAATTGGAAAAACGATAAAACAGGCGTTTGGTATAAGATCACACCAACCAGTGGCGTAATCAATTACAAGGGAGCAACACATTGCCGTCACTACACTGCCTATGGAAAACATAACGGCAAAACATCTGTTACAAAAGGCATAGCATGCCGAGCTGATAACGGAATGTGGCAACAAGTTAAATAAAATTTAAAATCATACTGCCAATATTTACTATTGGCAGTTTTTTATTGAATAAATCCTACGAATAATGCAAATATTCTCTCAAAAGCGGCGTAAGCTTTTTCGTAATTAATATTTCAGCTTTTTTTAAGTCAACCTGATCAGGTTGCTCAAGACGCTCACAAAGCTCCGCAAGAATTTCATTCTGAATTTTTCCAATATCGAGTGCAACTCGATAGGGAACACGATTAAAGGTAACTAAAGCATAACGAGAGATATAATCATCAGGGAATTTTTCCTGCAGGATACGTTCCACACTTTTCTCAAAAATAAATCGTACATCAGCCACTTTGTCTCGCATTTCAATAAAATTTTCAACCGCCATGGCTGCAATCGCATCCGTATTGATTTTTCGATGCAAACCAAATTGTTTGAATACTTCGCGCCAGGGATCTTTTGAAGCACTAGCTTCTTCGATAAGTTCATCAAGCACCGTGCAATCTTCAAAACCACAATTCATACCCTGACCGAAAAAAGGAACAATAGCATGCGACGCATCACCCAACAGCAATGCCTTATCTTCTCTATTCCACGGTGCACAATGAACTGTGGCCATACGACCCACTGGATTAACAAAAAAAGAAGTTGCGAGATCCGGCATTAATGGTATGACATCGGCAAACTGTTTTGTAAAAAAGTCTATTACAGCTTCTGGAGAAACTAATGCCTCAAAACTTTCAGAACCTTCATTGGGTAAAAATAAAGTCGCTGTGAAACTCCCATCAAAATTGGGAAGTGCAATTAGCATATAAGTGCCTCGCGGCCAAATATGCAGAGCATTTTTTTCCATTTGAAAACGTCCACCGACACCGGCTGGAATGAGTAGCTCTTTATACCCGTATTCTAAATAAGATATACTACAGTCGTGTTCAGCACTTTTTATCATCTCATTGCGGATAGCCGATGCACTACCATCCGTTCCAATAACACGAGAAAACGTCCTCTCTTCTTCCGTGAGATTAAGTTCATCTACAACATGCAGCGTATTGGATTCAAAATCAATTGCCGTCACTTTTTGATTAAATTTAATGGCAACTTTTTCGGTAGCTTCTGCAAAAGTCATTAAGCTTTTATTCAGGTCACTCCGAGAGATGGAGTAAATACATTCAGACTCATCACGACCATAAGGCTGCAGCGCCAATTCACCCGTGCGAGAATGAATCATTCTTCCTAACATGGGAATCGCTTTTTTTAGTATCTCATCTTTTAAACCGACTTGAGCAAGTGCATGGAGCCCACGCACAGACAACGCTAAATTAATCGATCTACCTGCAGACACTTCTTCTTTCCGCATATCTGGACGGCGCTCAAGAATTTCAACGGAGTAACCTCTTTTGGCAAGAAAAATCCCTAGTAATGAGCCAACCAGTCCGGCCCCAACTAGAATGATTTTTTCATTCTCGGTGATGTTATTCATTGGAACCTACTAATTAATACTTATATTCGGGATTCATCTCTAAACAAATCACCTTTAATTTATCAACAAAATTGAACACGTCTGCAAATGTCGAATACAATCCCATTGGTGCGACTCTGACTAAACTTCCTCTCACATCGCAAATAACGCCATGATGAAAAAACTTTTCTTCTAATGCCATTGTTTTATCTGCATGTCGTAAACGTAACGACAATTGACAACCACGCTCATCCACATTGCTCGGCGTCATAATCTGAATATCATCTGATAATTCACTTAGAATTAATTGTTCTAGATAAGCCACTAAGCGTTTATTCTTTTCTCTTAATGCATTTAAATCAACAGAATCAAATATAGCCAGGGATTGTTGAAGCGATGCTAATGATAAAACATCGGGATTACTCATCTGCCAACTTTCAGCTGTTGCAATCGGATCAAATGTATCAAGCATTTGAAAGCGTGTTGATTTATTTTGCCCCCACCATCCTGCCAAACGCAAAATAGTTGGGTCCGCTACATATTTCTCATGCACATATAAACCAGCAATGGCTCCAGGGCCCGCTGATAAATATTTATAGCTACACCAGACAGCAAAATCAACACCCCACTCATGCAGAGCTAGCGGAACATTGCCAATCGCATGAGCCAAATCAAGACCCATTTTACAGCCAGCTGCATGAGCAAGACGGGTAATTTCAGCAATATTAAAAAACTGACCCGTTAAAAAGTGCACCGCTTCAATCCAAACAATGGCCGTTGTTTCACCATGCTCAGCAATGACTTGCTTGAATGTCTGTAAATCAATATAACCATTTTCATCTGGCTTGATTTCAATAATAGCATCATTCAAATTAAATGGATCAACTTGGGTAAATTCACGGATTGTTTCAAAACGTTGTTTGACTTGAGAAGCAAGTGCATAGGTATCTGAAGGAAAACCGCGTAAACGAATAATTTTATAACGTGTTGCAGTCGGACGATAAAATGAAATAAATGTTGAATGCAAATTAGCAGTAAGCGTTCCAACAGCCACCACTTCACTTGGCTTTGCACCTACTAAACGAGCAAGTGAATCTGTAACACGCTCATGACAACTGAACCAAGGCTGCAGTTGATCAAAATGCCCACGTACACCTAACCTTCCCCAGGCTTCGCATTCTTGCAAAAGTCCTGTATTGATTTTTTTAGGTTTTGGTCCAAGTGAATTACCATTTAAATAAATAGCAGGTTGACCTTTTGCATCAGTAGGCATATCAAACAGATGTGTTAATGCTTTAAAAGCATCATTATGATCAAGCTGTATCGCTCCCTCTACTAGATTCTTCATATCCTATCTCACATTATGATTTTAATAACACAAAAAACAGCAACGCAAAACTAATCACCAATAGCATCACCAGCATCGGCTTACCACCCACCACCGCGTAAGGTAGTTGCGTATTTCTCTTGGTATAACGTTGAAACCAAACCATCAAGCCGGGCAAAATCAATACCTGAATAATCGCCAATGTACCCGCAATCGATAATCCTGCTAAAAATGCCTGGGGATAAAATAAAACTGCGCCGAGGGCCGGAAGATAAGCAACAGCATAAACCCATACAGATTTCTTTTGATTTTTATATAACGCCAATCCATCAGCCAGAAAATCGGTAAAACTAATCGAGTTAGCTAAAAACGAGGTAATAATACAAATCGCACTAAACAAATTAGTTGCTTGAGTAATCCACGGAATATGTAGCGATTCACTCAATGCAAATTGCAAATCAGAAACAGGATGATGAGATGTAGCAATTTGCGCTAATCCATAACTTCCAGCATAAGGTACAACTGAAAAGACAACAGTTATCCAGAGAACATAACATAATAATGGAATTAAGGTTCCCCAGAAAATGATCTTTCTAATTTTTTTCACATCACTTTGATAGTAACTGCGCAAACTAGGAATCAGAGTTGAAAACCCAAAAGAGGTAATTACAATAATTAATAACGTCGCAGAGACAGATTCCTGAGGAGCTATTGAAACAATACTGCTATTAAAATGCGTACTGATGCCTAACACCGCTATTCCAAAAATCACGGCTTTAATGATCATTAACACTCTATTGGCATGGTCAGTGATATGAATACCCAATGATACAACAAATCCAAAAATCAACAGAAATAGCACGGATGCTGCCCACGCAGGCAGCGCGACACCCAGGTAATTAAAATTCGTTTTTATTAAATCACCACCACCAGAAATGTAAGCAGCAATTAGCGAATACATTACTAATAAATTGCAAACCCATGCGACACAGACACCCCACTTACCTAAAGCGGCACGTGACATGGAAATTAAATTAGATCCGGAAGGTAATGCTAAATTGGCTTCTAAAAAATAATAAGCCCCTAACATCATTAGCAACCAAAACAAAAAAAGAATTCCAATCGCACAAGGCAGACCTAGCTGCGCGGTTGCAACAGGCAAAGCCAAAATACCTGCACCAATAACATTTCCTACAACTAATAATATTCCGCCGAAAAGAGAAGGCGTACTCTGCATTTGCTTTGGCATATAATCCCAAAATCCTTTTTTAGTAATTAATGCGCATAAACGGCATCACGAATATCATTTGGAAACTGTCGCCCAACCAACCCTGCCACCGCTGTATTGGTAAGAATAACGACGGTTAATTTATTTTGTGGATCAACCCACCAGGTATGACCCCATACACCACCCCATTGATAACTTCCTTTTGCTTGAGGCGAATTGGCTAATTGAGGATTATTAAGCACAGCAAAGCCCAATGACCATCCCCAACCCAAGCCTGAACTGATTGGCAAATCACCAATTTGATTCGATGTTAATTTTTCTAAGGTCTCTTTTTTAAGTGGAACGGTTCCAAGGCGAATACTTTCGAGAAGTTTAACAAAATCATCCGCCGTACCTGACATACTTCCTCCTGCCGAAGGGAATGCTGTCTTATCAAAAATACGCGAAGGTGAAAAAACAATAGCGCTAAAAATAAATGGTACTTCCTGGTCATCAACCATCCGTATGGGTTCAGGCATATGCTCTGCATAAGGAATAGAAACAAGCTGCGGACTTCCTTTTAAAATAAAACCCGTATGTGTCATACCTAAGGGCTCTAGTACACGCTCATCAACCACCTCTGGCAATGACTTACCTTCGACTTGAGCAATCACAGCCCCCAACACATCCGTAGCAATAGAATAATTCCAAGCACTTCCTGGTTTAAATAATAAAGGTGCTGACGCAACTCGTCTCAAATTTTCGTCTAAGGAGAAATCAACATTATTTAAGCCATCCGATACTCCCAATTGATGATAGGAGCCAGTTTTAAATTCAAGAAAGGGATACGTTAATCCTGCTGTATGCGTTAACAGCTGTCGAATAGTGATAACTTGCGTTTGACCATCGAATGTTTTCGGTGCAAATGCGGGCAGCCATTTTGTCACAGGATCATCTAGATTCAACTTTCCCTCATCAACCAACTTCAATACTGCAATGGTTGAAATCACTTTTGACAACGATGAAAAACGAAAAATCGTATCATCCGTCATGGGAATATTATTTTCACGATCCTTGAAACCGCGGGCAGCACGATACACTTCCTTGCCATCTTTATAAATTAAAATGACAGCGCCGACTATCCGCTTTTCTGCAATGGCTTTATTGAAAACAGCATCAACGTTTTCTTGTAAACTGGCAGCGCTTGCACTTGATAAAGCGACCACACTCAAGACAAATGATAATAGAATTTTTTTTAAGATAGACATGATGTACCTATATTGTCAGGAATGTTTTTTAATAATTTTCGGTCAATTTTCCCAGTAACACCTTTTGGTAATTGAGAAAGCATGATGATTTCGTCAGGACATTTTTCGAGTGGTAAATAGCTTTTTAAGTGCTCCATAATATCTTCTTTTCTAACATCAGCACTCGTTGGCTTGAGAGATATATACGCTAGAATATTTTCTTCATTGAATGCATTTAATTTGCTCGTTACACCGGCCTCAAGAATAGCAGAATGTTCATAAAGTGCAAATTCAATTTCATGCGGGAAAACAGTGACATCACCCCTGGTTATTAATAAATCTTTTCTTCCTTGAAAATAGAGATAACCATCCCTATCAAGATAACCGCAATCACCTGTAAGAAACCAACCCTCATCTAATAAGGATTTTTCTTTTATTTCTGCATAATAACCCAGCATCACAGATGGCCCTTTTACTGCTATTTGCCCCGTTTTTCCAGGAGGCACTGCCTGTCCATTTTCATCTACAATTTTAATTTGCATTCCTGCACACGCTTGCCCCATTGATCCTACTTTTGCCTTTTCATTAAGGGGGTTAATGGCATAGAGCCACGTTTCAGTCATGCCTATACTTTCGTAAATCGTCAGATTTAATAATTCTTTAACGCGTTTGTGTAATGCAATTGGCATTGCATCTCCAGCGGAAATAACCGCTCTTAATTGATGACGAAATGTGGGACGCTCTTGCAAAATGCTAAGCCAGTTAACAAACGTCGTCGGACCCACATAAATTAAGGTAACGTGTTCATACTGAATTGTGTCGATAATTTTTTCCCAAGCGCCAGCTGGGACAAGTAAAATAGCAGATCCACTGTATAAGCCAGGAAGAACTTGATTACTAAAACTATAACCAAATGCAATGGGCACATACACTAAAATACGGTCATCGGAAGTATAGTTAGCAAAGTTAGCATGATTCACTAAAAAATTATAAAGTTGCTCATGCGTATGCAAAACACCTTTCGGAATACCAGTTGAACCCGATGTATAGGAAATCGTCGCCAGTGTGTCACCAGAAACAGGAGGAAAGAAATCCAGTACATTCACTTGATCTAGTAAAGTATTAAATAACTTCATCTCAACGGGAGCACTACTATTCGAATCTGTTATGTAACAATTAATATTTGCTAATATCTCTGGTGGAATTTCCAATACTTCAGACAGTAAATTTTTTTCAGTAATGAATACGCTGGGTTTGGCCTCGCGCAAAACAGATGTGAGTTGCTGGCTCTTGAAAAATTGATTCAATGGTAAAACAGTCGCGCCTATTTTAAAGCAAGCAAGAAAACATAAAATCGCCTCAGGACGATTTGTAAGAAAAAATGCTACTTTATCACCGGGTCGAATATTCAAATGAAAAAATGCAGAAGCCAAGGAATCGGTAAGCTTATTTAATTGCTCAAAAGTATATGAGTTACCCTCAAAAAGTAATGCTGCTTTATCCGCATGTTTTTTACATGCTTGTTTTAATAATGTCGATAACATAAATCTCCCCTAACCACGTGCCAATAGGCATTTTTCAGCAGCAAATGTACAAAAAGTGACTATTTTGGAGACATTTGCCCGACACATGGTAGAATATCACACCCTAGGTTACAACCGAGACAACATCCGATGCTTCGTACTTTATTTATCCTTTTGATTTCAATGATATCTCCCTTAATTTTTGCTGCTCCCAACCATTATGAGCCAACTCAAGCCTCTGTGAGCCAGCATCCACTACCTGAATGGTATGATGACGCCAAGTTTGGGATTTTCATTCATTACGGCTTGTACAGCGTTCCCGCGTGGGCAGAGCTAAATGACCCGACTGGCAAAGTGTTTTCCCCCGAGTTTTTTGCGCATAATCCTTATGCAGCATGGTATATGAACTCGATCCAACTGAAGGATAGCGCAGCCTATGATTACCATGTCAAAACCTATGGTGCCAATTACAGTTACGACAATTTTCTTAGTACGTTTAATCAAGAAGCACGCCAGTGGCAACCTGAAGATTGGTCAGCGCTCTTTGAAAAAGCGGGTGCAAAATATGTAGTACTCACTACCAAACATCATGATGGTTTTTTATTGTGGCCTAGCCACTATACCAATCCTTACAAACCTAACTATGTAGCTGATCGTGATATTGTCGGCGAGTTTACTCGCTCAATTCGTCAACATAATATGCGAGTAGGCTTATACTATTCGGGTGGTTATGATTGGTCTTGGCAAGAGGTTGCTTTACCACCTATCTCTGATTTATCTTCTGCACTAGCAAAAGTCCCTCAAACAAAAGCTTATGCTGAGTATGTAACACATCATTGGAAAGAATTAATTGATACTTATCACCCCGACTTACTGTGGAATGATATTGCATTACCTCAAGCTGTAGACAAAGAAACTTTATTTGCGCATTACTATAATACTGTTCCAGACGGTGTAGTAAATAATCGCTGGCTTCAAACAGGCGTCGATGTTTCTTATTTAGGTCAACCCGAAGATGCCGCGTTAGACGAACAATTAAAATCGACTTGGTACGATTATTATTCGCCAGAATACTTAACAAAATATGTCTTAACTAGCCATAAGTGGGAAGCCGATCATGCTCCTGGTTATGATTTCTCATACAATAAATACGAGTACGAAAGTCCTGAACATTTCTTTTCATTAGACCAATTGATTGGGGACTTAGCAGATATTGTTAGCAAGAATGGTAATCTATTATTAGCAATTGGCCCAGAAGCCGATGGCACTATTCCAGATATTGAAAAGAATTTATTGTTAGGAATTGGTGAATGGCTTGGGCGCAATGGCGAATCAATTTATGGTACTAGACCTTGGCAAGTTGCTGAAGGTTCAGCCAATCAAAATGCGATACCTGTTCGATTTACTCGAAGCAAAAACCAAGCATCGTTATATGCTATTTTATTAAAAAATCCGGGAAATAATACAGTCTCGATTAGCCATCTCTTCGTGAGAAACAAACACACTAAAATACAAATACTCAATGGTAAAATGCCTATTTTAGTAAATTGGCATCAGGAAAACGATGGTGTCGCGGTTGAACTACAAAATAATAAAATGATTCCAGATCAGCATCCGATCGTCGTAAAAATAACGCCGCAACCTGTGCTTATTCCATAACAGAAATGTCATTCCCGCCTGTTTTAAGCGGGAATGACAACTTAGAATATTAACACTGCCAATCAGCTGGTGCAGCAGGCACACCTTGTTCAAATTGAAATACGCCTGTTGGATCATATTTTCTTTTAATACAGCGTAGACGGTGAACATTACTACCATAATATGTCGTAAGATAATCTTTAAATTGACGATCAGGATTACCAATATAATCACCGATAGTATAATCCGCTAATTTCTGACGAAGCTGATTGAGTTCAGCTATTTGTGTCGAAGCTTCATTTGATTTTAACCATTGCGTAGAGTAAAGAAAAAAGAACTTTGCTTTCCGATGAAAATAAGCCGTGTCATTGGGTGCAATCGCGCCCTCTGCTCCACCCAGTGTGTAAAATAACATATTCAAATAAGGTAATTTGGAATCACGCAATGTCGTCGTAATAGTGTTAACAGCAGGCGCTGGTAAGATATTCATAGCATAAGCACCAGGCGAACTATACTCAGGTTTTGATGTGAGATAGACACCCGTCGCATTTTCAAATAACTCAATAGACTTCATCCAATCCACGGATTCAATTTCAACACTTGCCGGATGACCTATTTTTAAAAAAGACGCTAATGATTTTTTCGCTTCCGCAGGTGTTCCCCAAAATACACCCATCACTTTAATGGGTTGTTTATGGAATTTTTCGGCTGGAAATTGCTTTCCCCATAAATCCAAATTGGAATACCAACGCTTATCATCTTTTGCAAAAAAACGCTGCCACTCTGTAATGATTTGGTCGACAGGTTGATTCCAATCCCAACCAATATTAAACCATGTAACTTGATCAGCAGAATAAACCTGCAATGTGATCGATACGACGACACCAAAATTTCCACCGCCTCCACCACAACTTGCCCAGAACAAATCTTTATTTTCATTGGTCCGCGTAGCATGGAGTAACTGACCATTAGCATCAACTAAATCCAAACCTAACATACTATCACAAGCCATTCCTTGGCGACGCAACAATGGACCCATCCCGCCAGTTAAAATTAATCCTGAAATACCCACATCCGGGCATGTACCCCCAGCCTGGGTTAAACCCATTGTGTTTAGCTGACGATATAATTCGCCCCCTGTCATACCCGGCTGAACAATCGCAATTTTTTTGTCTTGGTCAATCATGATTTGCTTCATCTGACTAACATCAATGATGACAGCCCCTTCAGCCGTTGAAAATCCTTCGTGATTATGTCCGCCACTGCGAATTCGAATGGGCTTGTGATGGCATCGCGCATATTGAATGGCGTGCTGCACATCCGCTACTGTTTGACAGTAGACGATTGAGGAAGGAAAAATATTTTTTGAGACATAATAATTTGCAAGTAAGCGTGCTTTTTCATAATTGGGATTTTTGGAAGTAATCACTTGCCCTGTTAGCTCAGGACAATTAGCAGGCTCTGCTGCAAAAAGTGTTGAACTCATTAATGTTGCAATAAACAAACCCAATGAAAACCATTTTTTCATATTATCTTCCTTGATAAAGAGACGACTTAATGATTCAACATCTGCATTCGTAAAGTATAAGCAGTATATCCGCTATATTCCACATAAACCGCTTCTTGGTTTATTTACAAAATAGTACAGCAAAGTTTGCCTATGTTGGGTTTGTCTACATCATGCTTAAAGGTGTCTGGTAACAACTTTTCGCTAAGTGATCTTTGCTGAGAATTATTGTCAAAAAAGAGACTGGGAGAAGGTGAGCGCATAAGATTACTCGCAATGACAGCACCTTGATAAATTAACCAAAGATTGGCTCCATCCGCATCCTCTGATGTGAAAATAGGTTTTTCTGCGAATACAATCGTATCTTGAGCTAATCGTTTTTCAGTTTCATCTAATACAGCCTGATCAAAAACCTCATCGTCAAAAACACCACCACCTAAGCGTAACGAAGCAATTAATGTTTTTTTTAATGGTAGACGGGAATTGCTTGTTTCCCTGCTATCTTCATTGATCTCTAACTTGATAAGATAAAACTCGGGCGTGCTCTCAAGAAAACGAAGAACAGCGAAACTCCGCAGATAATTATCAGGTAGTGCAGCATAATTTAATGGTTTTGTACCCGTTAACATAACAAATGGTAGCCATGTTCCCGGCATCCCCGAATTATCGCCCGTGGATTGATAGTAAGGTTGCCCATCAAGGACCGTCATTTTCCTTACGTTACCTGAATTGGGTGATCGATATTCAATATAGGGTTGTGGCATAAAACCTCTAAAGAATTAGCTTTAATGCGTAAATCAACTTTTGTATATATATTATACAGAGAGTTGCTTAAGGCATTCTTAATGCTTTTTTTAGTATAACTGTTTGATTGCGCAGAGAATTTCCCCCTATATAAAGCAACAGAATTCATTTACTTAGAAAACACACTGATAGAGAATAGGCTCTTATTTTTCATGAAAAAGGATCGAGTCATGATTGCGCCAAGTGCATCCATTTATAATCCATGGGTATTGTCTATTTATGATTTTTTTGTTCTCGTCTTTTCTAATCACATGGTTTGGCAATGCCCTACTTCTTCAATAAAAGAGTTATACAATAAAAACATTTCCAACAACCATTTAGACATCGGTGTGGGGACAGGTTACTTTTTAGATAAATGTCATTTCTCTTCTCTCCAACCAAAAATTACCTTAATTGATCTTAACCCGAATTGCTTACGAATCACCGCGAAACGCATTGCGCGCTATCGGCCAAAAACGTTTATTGCCGATATTTTCAAACCGCTTCCACTAACGGCCGAACGGTTTGACTCTGTTGGCTTAAACTATTTACTTCATTGTTTACCTGGGAATTTATCAAATAAAGCGATTGTTTTTAAAAATATTATCCCCTATCTAAATCCAGGAGCCACTGTGTTTGGCTCAACCATATTGGGTAAAGAACCCAAAAGTTTCTTAGCCAAACAATTAATTAAGATTTATAACACTAAAAACATTATGGGGAATGCGCAAGATACCAGAGACGATCTAGAAGCCGTTTTAGGACAATATTTTAATTCTTATTCAATTTGGGAAGTGGGATCGGTGGCTTTTTTTGTTGGCAAGATTGATATTAAAAAATAGAAATAGGATATACATTAATATTGAGGTTTCAGCATTACTTTTGAAACCTCAAAAAGGAGAATGAAAGAATCCTGGTAGACTTTATATCCCACTCACAAACAAGGTCATTTTACTAACTTAGGTATATTTCTCGGATCTGGCAAACTGAAAATCGAACGCCATTCTTCCTTTTTTGATTCTGCTTGTTCAACTACCACATCCAGTTTTTCTCGCCTAGAAAGCCATTCCGGAATTGCGCCTAAACTGCCGACAATGGGTTCAGCAATTTGTTGGAAAACACGAGAGCCATTTGCACTATTCGTAAAACAAGAAACAGACTGATTGGTATTTAAATTAATCGCAGCAAATGACCGACAGGTTTCAACATCTCCCCAATGAAATGCAATAGTCGAGCCATCCTCCGCTGTCTGCAAACCCATTCCCATGCCCCACGATAAATGATTTAATGCTTCAGGAGACACACCGGCATCGATGGCTTTTTTATCTTTATTCGCTAGCTTCACCTGAGGATCAAACATGTATTTTCTAATAAATTCATCTTGCGCACAGGCTCTTAAAAATTTGGCATAATCTTCTGACGTAGTAAATAATGACGCAGCGGGATTAGCGCCATGATTACTAGGAAAGTGTTCTCTCCTATCGACTAAACCGCTACTATAATGTCCAATAGCACGGAATTCAGGAGGCGCCAAAAAAGTACTGTTATTCATTTGTAATTTTTCGTTTTTAAATTCTTTCCGGGCAATCTCTTCCAATTTTTTACCCGTTTTTGTTTCAATAACTTCATTTAAAAAACAATAAGCTAAACCAGAATAGTCAAAGCTCTCTCCGGATGTTGATACATATTTTTCGGGTTCTTCGGGTTTAAACCAATTGGGAAGACCCGCTTGATGAGATAACAGCAGTCGAGGCGTTAGTTTTTTATAATTAGGATGATTACGAAGATGTGGTGGGCCAAAATCACAAATTTCATGCAGTGGTCTGTCTAATCCACTTTCTGGCGATTCTCCTGGTGCACTAAATTCACCGCGCTCTATCATCTTTAAAACAATATAAGCAAATACGGGTTTGCTAAGCGACGCAGCTTCAAAGAAAGTATCTTTTACAATTGGCTGACGACTTTTTTCATCAGTAACACCTGCAATGGCTGATTGAACAACACCATCTTGCGTCACCACAGAAACAGAAATCCCTGGAATTTTCGCATCCTTGATCATGTCTTCTAGTAATGGATCTGACTCTAATTTTTGATGTTTAGATTTAGAAGGCGGCGTTTGTTTTAAAACATTTCGCATTAATTTAGCGGTTGATGATTCTGCGAATGCTTTTGCTGTATTTGAAGCTTGACCAAAATCGCTTAAAGTCATGTTTACATCATCTAAATGTTTACCAATACTGTTCCATCTTATCGCTTCTAAATTTTCCCAATCCGCTTCAAGTTTTCTCGCGAAACCATATTTTGGGAAAAAATATCCAAACCCATGTTGTAACTCTACGTGCGGCGAAATTATTTGCTCTGCAAGAATGTGTCCATTCTTTGAATTAGCAAAATAAACTATCGCTGTCTTATTCTCTAAATCCATTGCTACCCATGCTCTCCAATCATTCATGTCACCTGAATGATAAGCTCTGTTAGCTTTATTTTTATCATTTGTTTGCAATCCAAAACCCAATCCCCATGCAACTTTTTCTAAATCCTTCTCAGGCACTCCCATCGCTTTCGCCCATTTATCCGTTGTCATAAAGATGGCGGGATTAAATGCAGCTTGCATCGTTTTGTCTTCGTCATGCATCCAAGCATTCACTAATTTTGCGTAATCTTCAGGAGTAGTAAATAAACTATTAACTGCAACTGCTGCTGGCCCTGTCGTATGCCCTACGCTTGATGTATACCTTAGTAGTAACGGTAAAAATTCTTTTTGCGACTTAATAATATCAACTGTCTTTCGAGGAAAGTTTTTTGGTAATGCACTCCAAGGAATGGTTTTATTTTTTAGATTTCCATCTAAACCAATTACTTTATATTTCAATCCTCGTCTGGAACTTTCAAGATACATTTTTCTTGGAACAGGTAGCGCATTTGACATTGGCTCAAGATCATATTTTTGGTAAAACGTGCTATGCGGCATGTTTAAGGCTTTTGGTCCAAACACATATTGTTGAGCTAGTGTTTCCAATGTTAATTTCGTCTGTTTCTCTATCACTTTTTGCAAATATAAAAGCCCAAGATTGGAATAACCATATTCACTACCTGGATCAAACAAAAATTGCGCCTCATTGGAATCTAAACCGGTTGTATGTGACAACGCCATACGTGCTGTTAATAAACTTAATCGTGCCGAGTCTGATTTTCTCTCTTGCCAAGGAAAATTATTTTCTTCACAAAACTTCTTAAAAGATAAAACTTCACTAAGTGGTTTATCTAAATCCACTATGTTATGTTGAGCTAACTTCAACACTAGATAGGTAAATACAGGTTTACTGAGTGACGCCACGCCAAAAATGGTTTCTGGTTTCACTTTATGCGAGCCGCTTTTGTCGGTCACTCCTAACTGTTTTGTCGATATTGATCCTTTATCGTCAATATACGCAATAGAAACACCTAACACTTTCGATTTCTTCATCGAGGTAGTAAGCTTTTTTCCATCTACTCGTAATTGACTATGACTATGGCTCACTTAAATCTCCTCATTTATAGCCAAGCATACACCTATCATTAATTATAAAACTTATTTACTATTTTGTTTGAAAATATAATGCAATAAATAGCAATACAATCAACGAAATAGATAATAATGAAAATGTGATGGATTAAACATTCAAATACAGCTAGCTGTACATTTTATGTGATATAATGCCGTTTTTTATACTCAGTATTTGTGACATGCTTAGGCTCCGTGAAACCATACAACAAAGACTCGAAGAGCAATTTTTAGAGGCCGATCAGCATCAGCCGGATTGCTCTGTCATTACAGATTTGCAGCTGCAGCAAGCCATTGCTAGTCGCTGGCCCGTGACTGACGGCGTTGCACGCATACCTTTCGGATTTTCAAGCAAACCCTTGCTCGGTAGTTTCTTATCAGCAATCAGGCTTTCCAATTTCTGGCCAGAAACACCCGATGATAGACTCACTGAAATAATGCAAACAACCATTCGATTTGTTCTTGTTAAGTTGGCGAAGGCGAGTCAACAAAGAATAGAATTTATTGAAATAGAAAATGCGCATTTATTTTCTTCCGGCATTTTTTTCTATTTAGGCGGAAACACGCAGCATTTTTTACGCGAGGAGGATGCATTCGCCTTTGCTAGTCGCCGCATGGATAACAACGGTAATATCAAACAAGCTTTTGTATTTTTGCCAAATGATATTGGAAATTGGGATAATGAAGATAAGTTACCCTACCCCCTCATGGCTTGGATACATGAAGCACTACATGCATTAGGTTTTGATCATTTGCATGAATTTGAAGATATGAAGAATAGTCTAAGCAATCTGGCCGATGGAGTGTATTGTTCCGTTTTACCTTATTTCGATAAAATTGCCACAGCAGTCAGTAGCTGTGTTGAAAATTGCAATCCACCTTATGCCACTTACCCTGCAGCGCTTGATAAAAGATTACTAAGTTTAGCTTATGTACAAGGTGTCACGCCAAACAATAGTTTTGAAAAAGAATCTAATTATTTTCTCAATATGATTGAGTCAGGCATACTTTCATTTCTCATCGCAGGATTCCATCAAAGCGTATTTTTATTTTTTTCCAGACTAACAATGGGACGTGATCAACCTATTTTTTCAAAAAATGCTGCGAAAATGTTAGCAGACCTCAGCTTTTTTGCTAGTATTGTTTATTTAGAATTGCCACTATGGCTTGTTGGATTATTTGCAATAACCGCCTCAGCTAAATATTTTCCCGAACTAGAAGAGTTACCTTTAGAGCATCTCAGTTTGTCTGCATTTAACTTAGGGTTAGCTTATCGGCAAGGACAACTGTTTTTTCCACTGGCGATGACTTCAGTTAGCAATTTGCTTGGCACTGGATTAGGAATAAAATTGCTAAACCTGATAACGGAATATACCCATTTTTATACTACGCCTCTAGTAGCAATCCCTGTTCCTGACGCGGTGATTGAACCTGTCGCCGAAGCAGCTGCAGAGACAATAATGCAATCTACCGAGCCGAGCATAAATCCGCATACTTTCTTCCATGCAAAGCAAAGACAATCGCTCTGCACGCGACTAACTAATTGGTTTAAGGGAGCTACGCCAGTTATCATAGAAGAAGACGAAAATGATAATCTGCTAGATGTAAGAGTAAAAATTTAAAAAATACTATTTTTCTACATATGTTCGTATTAACTTATACAATTCATCAATATTAAATGGTTTTGAAATATAATCATTCATCCCAGACTCTAAGCATTTATCTCTATCAGTCTCCATCGTATGTGCTGTTACACCAATGATAGGAATAGGCTTGTCGCCACTGAGTTCTTTTCTGCGAATTTCTTTTGTTGTTAAATAGCCATCCATATTGGGCATTTGGCAATCCATGAGAATTAAGTCATAGGCTGATTGATTTAAAGCTTCCAGCACCTCTATACCATCAGACACAATTGTGGCTTTATATCCGTATTTCTCTAAAATCATTTGTAATATTTTTTGGTTTAGCTTGTTATCTTCGGCAATTAAAATACGCGCTTCATTCTTATCAGTGGCTATTGCATTCATCGTATCCGAAGTAGAAACTTTTTTTCCGCTAAATAAAGGCTTAGCTTCTTGCATAGGCACAGTAAAATAAAACCGGCTACCGTTGCCATCCGCCTCAACATCAATCGACCCACCCATTGCTTCGATTAGACCTTTTGAAATAGCCAGACCAAGGCCTGTGCCGCCGTATCTTCGCGTCATAGAGAAATCGCCTTGCGAAAACGATTCAAAAAGGCGCGAACGAATTTTGGGAGTAATACCTATACCGGTATCCTTCACTTCAAACAATAAAAAATCCATATCGCCATTTTTTGACTGACGCGAAATAGTCACGTCAATGCCCCCGCTGTTGGTAAACTTAATTGCATTATCGATAAGATTCGACAAGACTTGGATGATTTTTACTTGATCGCCAATATAAAATTCTGACACTGCTGTATCGATTCGATAAGTTAGTGAAATGTTTTTAATTTTGGCTTTTATTTCATAAATGGCTAGTGTTTTTTTAATTAATTCATACAAATTAAACATCGCCATTTCAACTTCAATGGCACCCGATTTTATTTTTGAAAAATCTAAAATTTGGTTAATAACAAACAATAGCCGCTCTTCTGATTCACTAATAATATCTAACTGATCTTTTTGTTCTTTCAATAAATTGGATTTGGCAAGAAGTTGCGTCATAGTAATAATACCATTTAACGGTGTGCGCAACTCATGGCTCATGTGTGACAAAAATTGGTCTTTTGCATAGCTGGCATTTTCTAGCTGAATATTTTTATCAATCAACATATTTTCAATATTTTTTTTGTCAGTGATATCTCGAATCGCTGATAAAGTTAAAACTCCTTCTTCTGTTTCGACAGGTGAGACACTGACTTCAACGGGAAATTCATTGCCGTTTTTTCTCAATCCGTATAACTCTAGATTGGAATCTTTCTTGCGAGCAGATAAATTAACCAAGCTAGCTTTACCAGCACTATTTTTTCTGCGATATCGTTCAGGGACAATATAGTGCACGTGTTTTCCAATAATTTCTTCTTTCGCGTAGCCAAATATTTTTTCCGTTTGTGCATTGATCATAACAATCTCGCCACTTTGATTGGTAATGACCATTGCATCGGGCGCCCCTTCTAAAATACTTTTAAATTTGTTTTCCAGCTGGCGTTGCCGTTTAATATTTTCATCTAATTCATCAATCATCGTATTAAATGAAAGTGCTAACTGACCAATCTCATCTTTCGAAGAGACAATAACACGCTCACTAAAATCCGATTTTGCGATTTTTTTTGCTACTTTATTCATAGCATTAATATTTCTTGAAATCTCAAGCGCGGTTAATATTGTTAAAATGATGCCGGTAAACTCTACTGTGACAGCAATACCAATCAGCAGTTTAAAAATAACACCTTCTAACCACCGAGAAGCTTGGCCAAGCGTGAATGAGAATTCGTCCTCTACTGCTGTTAATTGGTGATTTAATTCATCGATACGAACTAATTGTTTTTCAATATCCGCTGGTGTAGCTTGGTTAGTAGCGATAGACAGATGTAATTGATTTCCCAATTGAAGAAATGTATCCATCAAGCCATCTGCTTCAGTCCAGACTTTAATGGCTTTATCAATATAATAAATGCGATTGAATGTTGTGAATAACCAAATGATTCCATCAATATCTTCGGGATGTATGCGTCCACCCAAGAACCCTTGCTTTGCGCTTTCATAATCTATCGGTATTTTACTTAATGCTAGACGAGCTTGATGATCGCTCATTGGGACTTTCAAAAAATCGAGATAGTATTGATAATCTTTTTCGTTGCGAGTATAGGAATATTTTATTAAATAATAAGCAGCATTTTTCTGTGCTTTAGACCACAAACCTTCACCACCCACATAAGAACGCACAGCGGAAAATATTTTAATTGTGAAACTCAGCGCAACTAATTCTGTAGTGATCAAAATAGCCATAATGGCCATAATGAGAATGAGTTTTTTGGTGATAGAGATATCGCTGAATCGCAGCATGATGGAAGTAATACCCCCGTTACCCTATCTAATAATTTTACTGTAACTAGATGAATAATTCATTATAAATGTGTTTATTTTGATCGCCATAATGGAGGGTATTGTAGAAATTTTGTCGTGAGTGCTTTTGATTTGATACAAGCTTTCTGGTTTTCCAGGGGATATATAAAACAATAAATTATCAATAACGAATAGTTAGATATTTATTTAATCATTTCTACTGTTTCTCTATAATTGTACTCGAGTATTTGACACAGCTGATGATTGATCTGCTGGAATACAAAACCTTGAGTGGGGCTAAAGAAAAAACTCATTCTTTAACGCAAGCAATTTTCGTATCCCACCGTTACCTATACCTGCTTCAGATTTAATTTGCCTACAACTATATATTAGCAGTGATGCTAAATAAACCGCGTGCAGCATGTCCTGGGTCACCCAACAGCGCTTGTGTCGCAACAACTTTAGTAAGCGGTTTAGCAATTAGTAAATTTCCACTGATATGATCAGTAAAGACAAAACGAATACCACCACCAGTGGAAGCAGCACTGTAATTGCCAGGTAAACCTGGTGCCGCAAAAAAATTCCAAGCCTTGCCAATATCATAGAATGCATAAAATTCCATATTAGAAAGATATTTTTTATCGGCACGCCAATTAAAGCGAGCTTCCACACTCGCAGCAATGGCTTTATCTCCTAATAATTCAGCAATATCATAACCTCTTCCCAATTGGCTACCACCGTAACTAAATTGCTCTGCCGTCAATAACGGTTGAAAACTGTATTGCCCCTTGATGAGCCCATATAAAGAAATTGGATCGGTTATTGGCTGTGTATGGCTCAGGCTTAAATCAAATTTAGTATATATTGCATTACCACCCGGACGGGAAGTTTGCGCCGTAGAACGATTGGTATCCGTTGTCGCGCCTAAAATACCTAGACCTTGACGAATATCAACATATAACGAATTTAAACCTTTTATTCTGTCTTCAAAATCATACATCACGCCCGCGCCTAAACTACGAAGATGATCTTCATATAACTTCACATCAAATGTGGTTACACGTGTGTTGTTATAGTTAAAACCCAACAAATAGGAAAGATTTTGCGTCTGACTACGAATTTGTGGAAAAATAAGTGTGCCATAGTAATTAGAGTTAACCCCATCAATGTCTGATGGTGCCAAAACAAATAATGGATGCGTATTCACTCGTGTTGCACCAACTAATAAACGCGATCCTTCTGATGATACTGGTAAACCATAATTAAGATCCGCTAATAGTAGTTCACGGCCTTTTGTCGTTTTTGCTAGAGTAAGCTGCGTACTATCACCTGCACGAAAGAAAGAATTAAGTCCTAAATTGCCTGTAATCTGTTGCGGCCCAATATAACGCGTACCATAGTTATCATACGTTAAATAACCCGTTATTGTTTTATGATCTGTTAGCAAAACCAAATCAGATGCGCCTAATTTATTTTTTGATGGAACCAAAATGCCTTTCACTTGCGAACCGGGAACTTCATTCGCTAAGAGTAAATATTTTTCTAATCGAGACATTTCCAACGGACGATATTGCGTAATTTTATTACCATACGCCAATAATACGGGAGCTGCTTTACCAGGCTCACCTACGATACTGACTTTATCAACATACCCTTCTATCATTTTAATTCTAACGACACCATTTTTAGCTTGTTGTGGTAAAAGTACGGCTTGTGAGCTGATATATCCATGGGATCGATAATAATTTGTTATTCTCTGAACAATTAGTAATAAATCATTGAGTGTAATAACGTGATGCAATTCATTACTATATAAACTACGTAATTGCTCTTTAGAAAAAACTTGTGCGCCGATAATATCAATATCATTTAATTTAAATCTTATTCTTTTATTTTCTTCTGATAAATCAACATTGGCAGGAGTCGCTGCAACAGCTGGCGCTGCATAATCAATCAATGCTGGGCTAGGCGCTCGATCAAGTAATGCTTGACCAACTTGTTGAGGCTGTGCTGATCCCGGTAAAGTAGCAGCAAAAACCTGAGAACCTAATAAAGAAATAAAGAATGTCAATGCAGATTGATTTATAAATTTAGACATACTACAAATTCCCTTTTTAATAATCCTTACACTTATCGACGTATTTGACCACAGACACAATGACGGCGATTGTTAATTTTATAAATATTACAGACTTTTTGACCTACTGGCTTAGGTTTGAAATTACGTGTAGCCGTAGTAACACAGTAGGATTTAGGTCTAAGCTTTAGATCATCAAGATCTTGTAATGCATCTTCTAGCTCAATTAATTCTGCTAAATCTCGACGATCTTGTTTAGAGGTGGTCATTTCATCTTCTGATGCATTTGATGCATTTGATACATCTGATGCATTATCGGAAGTATCTGAATTAGCTGCATTGGCACCAGGCGCATTTGCAGCAGGTACAGAAGAATCTGTAGCTGTATCAGAGCTGTTAGGATTGCCTGGATTATTAGGATTGCCTGGATTATTAGGATTGCCTGGATTATTAGGATTGTTTGGGTTATTAGGATTGTTAGGATTGTTAGGGTTGTTTGGGTTGTTTGGGTTGTTAGATCCACTCGAATCACCACTATTAGCCGTCGAAGTTGAACCCGTCCCTGAACCAGCAATACCCACGCCGATCGCATTATTTTCTACGCTGACAACACTACCCGAGGAACCATTATTACTCCCATTAACTACACCTGTTCCATTACCCAAAGCACCAATACCGACACCATTATTTTCTACTGCCACAACGCTATTGCTTTGATTATCTGAAGCAGAATTATTTGATGCGCTAGAATTATCATTGCTTATTCCAGTACCTTCTCCTGCGATACCCACTCCCGCTGAATTGTTTTGCACATTCACAATCCGACCAGCAGAAGTTTCCGTTTTAGAATTTGAGTTATTAAGTCCTGTCCCTTGCCCGGCTACTCCAACTCCAACACCCGTATTTTGCACAGCAATCAAGCTATCACCCGTGTTACTATTAGTGCTGCCCGAGTTATTGATACCAGTAGCCTGTCCAGCAGCACCGATTCCAATGCCATTTCCAGATGCATTGACAATGCTGCTGTTATTATTCGAAGTAGAACTATTACTATTATTTATTCCTGTTCCTTCACCCACGCCACCCAAGCCGATACCGTTGTTTTCAGCAGTCACAACAGTCGGATTATTAGTCTCAGTCGAAGATTGATTATTGGAATTCGTATTATTAATACCTGTGCCACTACCAACAACACCGGTTCCTACGCCAGTACCATTTGTAGATACGATATTAGACACTTTATCATGATGTTTTTTGGAGGAAGTAGCTTTGTTACTGGAGTTGCGATTATTAATCCCAGTACCTTCACCGATAATTCCCGCACCAACGCCGGTAGTTGAAGCATCAGCTAAACCTTTGCGATAATGATGTTTCGAATTTTGATTATTTATGCCTGTTCCTTTGCCAACAACACCTGCACCTACACCGACAGACTTCGCTGTCACGAGATCAGCAGCGGCATTACCATTCTGCGAAGTTTCATCGATGTTACGATTGTTAATCCCAGTGCCCTTGCCTAATACACCAGCGCCTACACCATTATCAGCAACACCGGTTGGATTAGTAGACGAAGGTTTTTTATCACGATTGACGATTCCGGTTTCTTGACCTAAAACCCCTGCACCGACGCCATTATCGTCAAGTGGTTTAGCACCCACACCTTGTTTTTTTAGTGTACGCTGATTTGAATGATGTGTTTTTTTGGATTTATCATTGGTTGACCTAGATTGAGACACACCCTGATTATCAATACCAACACCTCGTCCTAAAACACCCAGTCCAACACCATTATCTGAAACTTCTATACCAGAATCATTGCTGCTTTTAGCTTTGACATTTTTATTATTAATACCGACACCCTGACCCACAACACCCACGCCTACACCATTTTGAGAAACATCGACAACATGCGAGCCCGTTTGATTATCAGAATTATTTGCGGGATTATTAACACCTGTACCGCGGCCAATGACACCAACGCCAACACCATTATTGGAAACTTCTACTAAACGCTTTTTTTGAATTCGCTTGTAAGCCTTATGACTAGATAAAACTAATTGCCCATTTTGTATAGAAGCTGAAGTAATCGTAGGAATATTTGCGGTATTAATAATTTTATCGTATACCCTGCTATTTTGAGAGGTAGGTGCCACCCCATATACAGCGGCGTGTCTTGTAATGGGAACACCGTAACCAATTAATTGATCTTTTTCAAAACCCAGAATCATAAAATTTTCATTAGAAATAGTAAAAAATTGCGTAGTTCGATACTGGCGTATTTTTGAGAAATTATTATAAGGATTTAAACCTGCGCCGAATTGGTTCGTTGTTAAAATACCACTCGCATTTAACACATTGATAGTACCTAAAGACGAAAGCGTATTCGCCACACCCGAGCGCTCTACTGCAGCATTTCGATTAGCCGAACTTGTAATCGGTAAAACAGAAAGCGTGTTATTCACTACATTATTAATATTTGGGAGTAGAGCAAATGATGACTGGCTTGCTGCTAATGCACAAAATAAAAAAAGGATATTTAATCTGTTAGATGAACGCATTGCCTAACTCCTAAGTATCAATATTTAAAACACGATGTTCTGCTAAAATTTTAAAACATAGAAAAACAGACTAGTTTAGAAATACGCTAAGAATAATTAGCTAAGAATAATTAAAAGTATAGCTAAAATTATGAAATTTTAAATAACTAAAACAACAATTATTTTGGCATAATTTTATGTTTATACAAGATATTCTTATGGGTTTCCTAGGCTATACCAGCGAGCAATTAGGCGTTAATTTTTTATTCTATTCTGAAATCTGTGAATTATTTTAAGTCAGTGATTTCGTTTATTTTTTTACCTCCATCAGTTTTTAGGTATATAATAAATGTTCATAATAAGCGATTACATTTATTCACTTATGGGAGCAGAAAAATGAAATCTTTTCTTGGTATAGCTTGCATTACGTTACTTCTCTCATCTTGTGCTTCTCAAAATTATCACTATCAAAGTCAATCGAATCCTCAAAAATGGGAAGGAAAAAATATTGCTGAAGTTCAAAAACGCTGGGGATCAGCAGACCAAGTTTTCCATACGCGTAGCGGCGTTTCTTATTATCTTTATGACTCGAACTCAGGCGCTAACTTCTTTAGTTCAACTAGCACCAATTTCTCATTAGCTGAATCCAGTGTCGATTTTCCTTTACGTAATCAGATTCAATTACAATGTACCGCCATTTTCAAAACGGATAAAAACAACATAATCATTTCAACATCCCACTCCGGAAGCAATTGTGGTGGACAATGGGCACCTGGTAGCCACTAACGCACACACCTACAGATAAAAAAACCTCTTAGCAAAGTAGCTGATTCAGCTACTTTGCTTTGGTTTGCGTTGAAATTCCTGCTAAAATCACCCTAGCCGAGAATATTCAAAGGAAATAAAATGACAATAGAAATAAAGGCCCTTTCGTTAGATATGGCAAAGAAAATAGCGCTGCACGTCGAACAAAAAGCCATCGAAAAACAACTGAAGATAGCCGTCGCCATATTGGATGCACATGGAAATTTAAAATATTTTTATCGCATGGATGGTAATAATTTTGTAAGCGTTAGAATGTCTCAGCTCAAAGCAATGACATCAGCAAGTATTCCTATTTCTACTAAAGCTCTCGCTGAAAGAAACAAAAACATGGATAACAGCCCTTATGCAAGCGTACCAGGCATTGTTCTTCTCGAGGGCGGTCTACCCATTATTACCAAAGACGGACAGCATATTGGTGCGATTGGGGTTAGTGGTGCCAATCCAGAACTGGATGGTATCTGCGCTCAAGCAGGATTGGATTCAATAGCTGATGAATTATGAAAATATATAATAAAAAAACAGAAATGATAAAAAGATTATCTATATTTGCCGGCGTAACTTTTCTTATCCTATCTCCAGTGTTAACTTTTGGAAATAGCCAACCAGCGGTTACTGTACCAATTCCATTGACTGAATTAAAAGACTTTTCTACGTATGACAGCGCAACCAAAAAATTAATTCTAGCTGCTACAGAACTAAGCAAACAGAATCTCACTTATTTATATGCTTCTGCTGATCCTAAAAATCACGGCTTAGACTGTTCTGGTACTATTTATTATTTATTAACCTCACAACATGTAAAAGATGTACCAAGACAATCTAGCGATATGTATGTATGGGCAAAAAAATATGGCCATATGCATGAAACAAAAGCTTCCGCACTATCATCATCTCAATTCACTGAATTAAAACCGGGTGATCTTCTGTTTTGGTCAGGCACTTACAATATTAAACACAACCCTCCTATTACACATGTCATGCTTTATCTAGGAAAAAATAAAAAAAACCAACCATTAATGTTTGGCGCAAGTGATGGTCGACCTTATCAACATAAAAAAATGTGGGGAGTTAGCGTATTTGACTTAATTCTTCCAAACGCGAGTAGTCGTGCAAAATTTGAAGGTTATAGCTGTATTCCTCAATTGAACTGCAGATAAATACCGTTGTACGAATAACTTTTAAGGTAATCGTGGATAATGCATTATCACCGAATTATTTTTAAGTTGAGAGCCCATTGTGTCTTGATCGTAAATTTGAAAGTTAAATTTCCCGGGCTTATTTAGCGAATATAAATGAGATAATGCAATTTCTGCATTTTTAAGTAATTCAGGGAACTCCATACCATCCTTAGGAAACAAACTAATACCAATATGAGCATTGATTTGCACTTCATGATCATTCAGTAAAGTTTTTTCTGAAAATATTTTTTGAATTTTAGTTGCCACTTTTATAATAGCACTATCTAACTTCACTTCAGAAATTACTAATACAAATTTATCTTCTTCCAATCGAGACAAGATATCTGTTTCACGTCGACAATACTGCAATCGAACTGCCATTGTTTTCAATAACAAATCCGCCGTACTCCTGCCTAAGGTGGTTTTCACTTCATCAAAATTTGTTACATCAATATAAAAAATGCCGAGATGCTGACGATGGCGACGAGCAAAAGCACGTGTTTGTAAAAATTTAATTTCTAATATTTGCTTAGTATCCAAGCTAGTCAATGCATCCATGTATACGAAATCATTGCGCCCGCTTGAGCCTGAAGCCAATTTCATTCTTTCGAGCATTTCTGCTGTATAAGTTAACTCCGTAGATAAAGACGTATTAGATAATTTAAGTGTGAAATTTTCTGAAAAAAGCTTACTCCCATAATAATTGATGGCAACTAATAGCAACCAATAACATGCCAGCATAAAACTGATATTAAAATAAATTTCATAATTACCTTTTGATTCAGAAGATAAAAAAATCATCGAACCAATAAGCGGTGCCAAGGTGAGAGTTGTATAAACCGAGCCAGCTAAATAGGATTTGGACAAATAAAGTGAACCCGCTGCAACAAAAGTAAGTATCGCGATTAAATAGGATTGTGCCCTTTCCAGCACATTGGGATCCTAAGCTTAGAATTCCACGTGGACAAGTTGTCGCGGCCGCTTCTATAGTGTCACCTAAATACTAGTGACTCCAGCGTAACTGGACTGGCCACAGTTAGGCCGCAAATGTAATCACACTGGCTCACCTTCGGGTGGGCCTTTCTGCGTTCGCGAGTGGACCCGATAAGCTCATGGAGCGGCGTAACCGTCGCACAGGAAGGACAGAGAAAGCGCGGATCTGGGAAGTGACGGACAGAACGGTCAGGACCTGGATTGGGGAGGCGGTTGCCGCCGCTGCTGCTGACGGTGTGACGTTCTCTGTTCCGGTCACACCACATACGTTCCGCCATTCCTATGCGATGCACATGCTGTATGCCGGTATACCGCTGAAAGTTCTGCAAAGCCTGATGGGACATAAGTCCATCAGTTCAACGGAAGTCTACACGAAGGTTTTTGCGCTGGATGTGGCTGCCCGGCACCGGGTGCAGTTTGCGATGCCGGAGTCTGATGCGGTTGCGATGCTGAAACAATTATCCTGAGAATAAATGCCTTGGCCTTTATATGGAAATGTGGAACTGAGTGGATATGCTGTTTTTGTCTGTTAAACAGAGAAGCTGGCTGTTATCCACTGAGAAGCGAACGAAACAGTCGGGAAAATCTCCCATTATCGTAGAGATCCGCATTATTAATCTCAGGAGCCTGTGTAGCGTTTATAGGAAGTAGTGTTCTGTCATGATGCCTGCAAGCGGTAACGAAAACGATTTGAATATGCCTTCAGGAACAATAGAAATCTTCGTGCGGTGTTACGTTGAAGTGGAGCGGATTATGTCAGCAATGGACAGAACAACCTAATGAACACAGAACCATGATGTGGTCTGTCCTTTTACAGCCAGTAGTGCTCGCCGCAGTCGAGCGACAGGGCGAAGCCCTCGGCTGGTTGCCCTCGCCGCTGGGCTGGCGGCCGTCTATGGCCCTGCAAACGCGCCAGAAACGCCGTCGAAGCCGTGTGCGAGACACCGCGGCCGGCCGCCGGCGTTGTGGATACCTCGCGGAAAACTTGGCCCTCACTGACAGATGAGGGGCGGACGTTGACACTTGAGGGGCCGACTCACCCGGCGCGGCGTTGACAGATGAGGGGCAGGCTCGATTTCGGCCGGCGACGTGGAGCTGGCCAGCCTCGCAAATCGGCGAAAACGCCTGATTTTACGCGAGTTTCCCACAGATGATGTGGACAAGCCTGGGGATAAGTGCCCTGCGGTATTGACACTTGAGGGGCGCGACTACTGACAGATGAGGGGCGCGATCCTTGACACTTGAGGGGCAGAGTGCTGACAGATGAGGGGCGCACCTATTGACATTTGAGGGGCTGTCCACAGGCAGAAAATCCAGCATTTGCAAGGGTTTCCGCCCGTTTTTCGGCCACCGCTAACCTGTCTTTTAACCTGCTTTTAAACCAATATTTATAAACCTTGTTTTTAACCAGGGCTGCGCCCTGTGCGCGTGACCGCGCACGCCGAAGGGGGGTGCCCCCCCTTCTCGAACCCTCCCGGTCGAGTGAGCGAGGAAGCACCAGGGAACAGCACTTATATATTCTGCTTACACACGATGCCTGAAAAAACTTCCCTTGGGGTTATCCACTTATCCACGGGGATATTTTTATAATTATTTTTTTTATAGTTTTTAGATCTTCTTTTTTAGAGCGCCTTGTAGGCCTTTATCCATGCTGGTTCTAGAGAAGGTGTTGTGACAAATTGCCCTTTCAGTGTGACAAATCACCCTCAAATGACAGTCCTGTCTGTGACAAATTGCCCTTAACCCTGTGACAAATTGCCCTCAGAAGAAGCTGTTTTTTCACAAAGTTATCCCTGCTTATTGACTCTTTTTTATTTAGTGTGACAATCTAAAAACTTGTCACACTTCACATGGATCTGTCATGGCGGAAACAGCGGTTATCAATCACAAGAAACGTAAAAATAGCCCGCGAATCGTCCAGTCAAACGACCTCACTGAGGCGGCATATAGTCTCTCCCGGGATCAAAAACGTATGCTGTATCTGTTCGTTGACCAGATCAGAAAATCTGATGGCACCCTACAGGAACATGACGGTATCTGCGAGATCCATGTTGCTAAATATGCTGAAATATTCGGATTGACCTCTGCGGAAGCCAGTAAGGATATACGGCAGGCATTGAAGAGTTTCGCGGGGAAGGAAGTGGTTTTTTATCGCCCTGAAGAGGATGCCGGCGATGAAAAAGGCTATGAATCTTTTCCTTGGTTTATCAAACGTGCGCACAGTCCATCCAGAGGGCTTTACAGTGTACATATCAACCCATATCTCATTCCCTTCTTTATCGGGTTACAGAACCGGTTTACGCAGTTTCGGCTTAGTGAAACAAAAGAAATCACCAATCCGTATGCCATGCGTTTATACGAATCCCTGTGTCAGTATCGTAAGCCGGATGGCTCAGGCATCGTCTCTCTGAAAATCGACTGGATCATAGAGCGTTACCAGCTGCCTCAAAGTTACCAGCGTATGCCTGACTTCCGCCGCCGCTTCCTGCAGGTCTGTGTTAATGAGATCAACAGCAGAACTCCAATGCGCCTCTCATACATTGAGAAAAAGAAAGGCCGCCAGACGACTCATATCGTATTTTCCTTCCGCGATATCACTTCCATGACGACAGGATAGTCTGAGGGTTATCTGTCACAGATTTGAGGGTGGTTCGTCACATTTGTTCTGACCTACTGAGGGTAATTTGTCACAGTTTTGCTGTTTCCTTCAGCCTGCATGGATTTTCTCATACTTTTTGAACTGTAATTTTTAAGGAAGCCAAATTTGAGGGCAGTTTGTCACAGTTGATTTCCTTCTCTTTCCCTTCGTCATGTGACTTGATATCGGGGGTTAGTTCGTCATCATTGATGAGGGTTGATTATCACAGTTTATTACTCTGAATTGGCTATCCGCGTGTGTACCTCTACCTGGAGTTTTTCCCACGGTGGATATTTCTTCTTGCGCTGAGCGTAAGAGCTATCTGACAGAACAGTTCTTCTTTGCTTCCTCGCCAGTTCGCTCGCTATGCTCGGTTACACGGCTGCGGCGAGCGCTAGTGATAATAAGTGACTGAGGTATGTGCTCTTCTTATCTCCTTTTGTAGTGTTGCTCTTATTTTAAACAACTTTGCGGTTTTTTGATGACTTTGCGATTTTGGGAAAG
>JADMIO010835358.1_pt1 | contig 53808 bp, 29 predicted proteins | sample 8958161 | NCBI WGS metagenome assembly JADMIO01 (sample SAMN16585339, study PRJNA669376) | soil metagenome | isolation source: Crop rotation soil | place: USA: Cullars Rotation, Alabama | collected 2011
CTTTCCCGACGAGCACGGGCTAAGCTACTTTGATGGAACACACTTATATGAGCACGCCGACCCACGAAAGGGCTACCACCCCGACTGGCACAGCTATATCTTCAACTACAACCGGAACGAAGTGCGTGCCTTCCTTATCTCTAATGCGCTTTACTGGCTCAGCGAATACCATGTGGATGGGCTGAGGGTGGATGCTGTGGCATCGATGCTTTATCTCGATTATTCGCGGAAGGCCGGCGAGTGGGAGCGCAACGAGTATGGTGGCAATGAAAACCTGGACGCAGTCGGCTTCCTGAAGCAATTCAACGATGCAGTGCACCAGCATTTTCCCAACGTACTAACCATTGCCGAGGAATCGACAGCATGGCCGAGGGTCACGCATCCCACCAGCGATGGCGGGTTGGGCTTCGACATGAAGTGGATGATGGGATGGATGCACGACATACTCTTCTACTTTCAGCTTGACCCTATACACCGCAAATACCACCAGGACAAACTGACATTCAGCATCTACTATGCCTTCTCAGAAAAATATGTGCTGCCGCTGTCCCACGACGAAGTAGTGCATGGAAAATACTCCCTGCTCAACAAGATGCCTGGCGACAGGTGGCAGCGCTATGCCAACCTCCGGCTGCTCTATGGCTATATGTATGGCCACCCGGGGGCAAAGCTGCTGTTTATGGGAGGGGAATTCGCACAGGCCCATGAGTGGCGCCATGGCCATAGCATGGATTGGCATGAAGCTGAAGATTCCGCCAACAAAGGGATACAGGCCTTGCTGAAAAGGATGAATGAGCTCTACCACTTGCCGGAACTATATGAAAATAACTTTTCGCCCGCAGGCTATGAATGGATAGACTTTAATGACAGGGACAACTGCGTGATAAGCTGGATACGTAGGTCAGCAGGCGGCGGCTTTCTTGTCTTTATATGCAATTTCACGCCGGTGGTGCGCCATAACTACCGCATTGGGATGCCCCGCCCCGGCCACTATAAAGAAATACTGAACACTGACAGCATGGAATATGGTGGGAGCAATGTCATTAACCAGGGCATGGAAACGGCGCCTATACCAAGGCATGGGAGGACACACTCACTATCGCTGGTGCTGCCGCCACTGGCAACGATTGTTTTATCCTGGCAGGGGGATAATTTCTAGGGCCACCGGTTATATAAGGCAGCTAGTTGTTTCAGTTTTTTCTCCAGGGCAGGGCTCAATTCCTTCTCTGGCAACCGGAACAGCCAGTTGCCCTCCGATGTGCCGGGGGTATTCATCCTTGATTGCTGCCCATATCCTAGAATGTCCTGCATGGGTATGATCGCAGTTTCTGCTACCGAGCTGTAGGCAATGCGAATCATCACAGCATTGATGTTTTCTTCGTTTACCTGTAAGCCTGTATATGCTTCCAACCGCCGCTTATCTGCTTTTTTTGCTTCCTGCCTGAACCATCCTATGGTAGTATTATTGTCGTGCGTTCCCGTGTATACTATACAATGCCCTGGATGGTTATGTGGCGCATCCACCGCTACCGGCATATTCTCGCCCCAGGCAAACTGCAGCACCTTCATACCCGGCAGGCCCGACGCCCTACGGAGGGCATATACATCTTCCATGTTATCGCCAAGGTCTTCCGCTATAAAAGGCAGCCCACCAATTGCTTCCCTCACAGTGTCAAAGAAATCCATGCCCGGGCCTTTCTTCCATTCTCCCTTTTCTGCGGTCTTTGCGCCTGCCGGCACTTGCCAGTAAGCTTCGAATGCGCGGAAGTGGTCGAGCCGCACCTTATCGAAAAATTCCAGGTTCCTGCGCAGGCGGCTTATCCACCATTCATATTTGCATGTCTTCAGCGCGTTCCAGTTATAAGTGGGCATGTTCCACAATTGCCCCGTTTTGCTGAAGTAGTCTGGCGGAACGCCTGCTATGCCTTTTATTTCGCCGTTCTTGCCAATGCAGAACTTTTCCGGGTTTGCCCAGACATCCACAGAATCCAGGCTCATATAGAATGGCATGTCGCCTATCAATGATACGCCGTTATTATTGCAATAGCCTCTAACTTTCTTCCACTGCGATTCTGCAATAAACTGCAGCCATTTGGCCATTTGTAGCTCCGCCTGCTTTCTTTCTGCGAATTCTGCGATGTTTTTTTCTTTTCTACGCTTGTAGGCATCGGGCCACTTGAACCATGGCTCGCCGTTAAATTGCTCTTGCAGCGTAACATAGAGTGCATAATCATCCAGCCAGTAGGCTTGCCTGTTGCAGTACTGGGTAAATTCCCGGTGTAGCGCCGTGGGCCGGCTTTGTACAAAATTGTGGTATGCAATACTGTACAATTTATTTTTCACCGTTTCGCACCCGGCATAATCTATCTTATTACGCAGCGGCAGCTGGCTGGCTTTCAAGGCGGCACTATCCAGCAGGCCTTCTTCTGCCAGCATCGCAGGGCTTATAAAAAGCGTATTACAGGCCATGCCGGAAGTGGAGTTATAGGGAGAGTATCCCTGGCCTGCCTTCACCGGGTTGAGCGGCAGCAACTGCCAGTATTTCTGGCCGCTGTTGCGCAGGAAATCAACGAAGCGGTATGCACCAGGCCCAAAATCGCCCACGCCAGAGCGCGACGGAAGGGAGAATACCGGCAATAATATGCCGCATCCTCTTTTGTTTTCTGGCAAGTGTGCCTTTATTATTGCAACCGGCAATTCGGCGAAAAGCTCTTTTGCCGGCAGGGATTTGTTGTTTGCCGTTTCTTGCCCTGCCAGCAGGTTATGCAGCCTGGCGTTGACCAGCCCTGGCAATATTATCTCGGTATCTTTCCAGTTGATGCCGGTTATCTGCGTACCCTGCCCCCTTGCTATTTCCAGTGCGTTTATAGCAATAGCTATAATGTAACATGTTTGCTTGTGCTTCCTGGCGTAAGCGATAATATATTTTTTGTAAGCGCCGGTTACTTGCAGCGGCTCATAACTGCCACTGGCAAAGGCATCAGCATGCTCCTTTCGCTCCTTCAAAAGAGTGTGGGCCAGCAGCAATTTTATTTTTCCATTGCCGGAGGCTTTCCACAGCTTAGGAAGGGCTGCGGGGGATTCCATCAGCTCATCCAGCAATCTTTCTCTCAGCTCATAATCAACAGGGCGGCGGTTATCCGGGTCGGCCATGCTAAAATCCCAAAGCTCATCGCCCTGGTAAATATCAGGGATGCCGGGGCATGTAAATTTCAACAGTACCTGCGCCAGTGAATTCGTTGTAGCTGCTTCGCCAATGGCCCGCAATAAACTTCGGGCACTATCCGTAAATGCTTTTTTATTAAAAAGGTTATCTATGAACTGCTGGGTATTGCCCTCATAACCAGTATTTGGCTCATCCCATGTAGTATGTTCCTTTGCCTCTCTCAATGCTTTCTGCATGAAAGCTTTGAACCGCTCCTTAAAACTTTCTTCCTCCTTTATCTCCAGCGGATAGGAGCCTATCAGCGACTGGTAGATAAAGTACTCCATGTTAAAGCCGGGCTCGCCGTTTGTTATGGCCTTGCCATTCATTTTTCGCCATTGCTGCACGAGCGCTATCCATTCATCCCCCAGGCCAGGTAATGCATTCAGTCGTGCACGTGCATCTTCTCCGCGCTTGGTATCGTGCGTAGAGGTAGCATTCAGGGCCATTGGGTTGTGTTCCAGCCGCTCTTTCATAGCCTGATGAAAGCCATCAATAGGGCAGCCCAGTTCCAAAGGGCTGTTGCCTACTTCATTGTGCGCAATGAAGTAGTTGAGCGTGTACATCAGCGTATCCTCTACCCCCTTGGCCATAAGCGGTCCGCTGAATTGCATGCATCTCCTGTAGAATGCAGCTGCCCGGCCGTTATAGGCACTATCTTTTTTCTTTGGCCGGGTAAGGAAAATATCCTTTAGCAGCGTTGCCCCCGCCGCCAAGCTTTTGTCATACTTGCCGATACGGCCTATCAGCTCATTAACGGCTGCTTCTTCTTCCTCACCCAATGGCAAGGCTGCACCATAATACCGGTATACAGGGCACTGTATGAGAAATTCACCGATCGCCTTCTTGAACACTTCGGGCGTTACGGCGCGCAGGGCCTCTTTATCCACCAGCTTACTTCTTATCGCCAGTTTGTAAAGGTTATCCAGCTCGCCCTGCATATAATTGTATAGGATGAGCGACTTTTTTTCATGCAGCAACCTTGGGACATCACGCTGCTGTTTTTCATTTTTATTGTAGTACTCAAGAAACTTCTTTTGGGCAGGCGCGGGCGCAAGCAGGTTGTTCACCATCCCCAGGAAATCATATCCTGTAGTGCCTGCCAGTGGCCAGGCAGCGGGGGTTCGTTCGTTGGGGCCAAGGATTTTTTCTGCAACTATGTATATATCCTCGCCTACTAATTCCCGCAAGCGGCCCACATATTGCCCAGGATCAGGCAGGCCGTCAATGTGGTCTATCCGCAGGCCTTGAAAAATATCATCTGCACAAAGCGTTTTAATAAAGGAATGATAATCCTCGAACACCTGCTCGTCCTGCATGTTCAGGCCTATCAACCCGCTGATAGTAAAGAACCGGCGGTAGTTGATAGCCTGGTTAGCATCTTGGGAAGGGCACAATGTATAATGCTGCTGCCCAATGATTTCCATTAGCAAGGCTGCATTGCTGTTAATATTTTCAAGCCTGCCCTGCAGCGATTCTGCAAAATTGTTATCGTTCAGCATTTCCGCGAATGCTGCCAGAAAACTGCTTTCGCCAGCCTCATACAGGCTCAGTAACTGCTTGCCGTGTTGCCCGGCTTCCTCGCCCGCAAAAACGGTACGCCATGATGAAAAGTTGGCAGGCAGCGTGATGCCGCTGCATTGCAGTGCTATTTTTTTATCGTGTACAACAAACTGTGCTTTTTTTTGTGCCAGCGCTTCCTCCAATGGCGCATCCAGGAAAGGAACCATAACCTTTTGGCCGAAGGCGGGATGCCCCCAATCAATATCGAAATACCTGGCATAGGCAGAATCCCTGCCATGTTCCAATACATCCATCAGCCACTGGTTGCTGGGGTGCATGGCCATATGGTTGGGCACAATGTCCTGCAGCCATGCCATACCCGCATTTTTCAGCTTGCCGCTGATGCTATATAGCTGCTCCAGCGTGCCTATTTCCGGGTTGATGCTGTGCGGGTTGGCAATGTCATACCCATGCGTGCTCCCCGGCACTGCCGTAAATATAGGAGAGGCATATATGGTTTTGATACCCAGTTTTTCCAGGTACGGTATTATCTTTTCAAACGCGCTGAAATTAAAGCCTTTATGGAATTGAATGCGATATGTGGAAATAGGGTCAAACATGCCGGAAGGTGTATATGTTAATAGATTCCGGCGTTATAGTAATATTTTGTGTACCGGGCTGATGTGTGTATCCCGGCCCCATCCATTGCGTATCTGCCGAAGAAAAAATTATTTCCGTGCTGCTCGGCATGAACGCGGCTTCTATTTGCTGCTGCATGCCGGAAAAATTGAGCACACAGCAGGTGTTCTGCTGGCCATGCCACCTGTGCAGCACCAATACCTGCTTTTGCTGAATGGGGTATGCCGTTACATTTTCCCGGTTAAGTATCCGTAAGGCCGGCGTTGCTTTACGCAATGCGATCAGTGCCTTGTAATAGGCCAGCAGCACTGCATGCCGGCCCGTTCCGGCAAGGGCCCAGCCAAGTTTGCATCGCTCAAATGTTGCTTCAGATTGCGGGTCGGGGCAGTTATCGCTATCATTATGAAAATGTGCAAATTCCTCCTTCCTGCCTTTGCGCACGGCATCTGCCAGCTTTTCATCCTCGTGGCTAATAAAGTATTGAAAAGGCTGCGGCGCGCCCCATTCCTCGCCCATAAACAGCAACGGCAGGAACGGGCTGGCTATTACCGCGCCCGCCAGCAGCTTCAGCATTTCAAAACTTACGAGGCTGCTCGTCCTTTCGCCAAGCATCCTATTGCCCACCTGGTCATGGTTTTGGGAGAATACCGCAAACTGCCGCCCCGGGTGCCCAACCGCCTTGCTGCCGAATGTTTTCTGCCGGAATGCGGAGTAAACGCCATCGTATACATAGGCATCACAGTACGATTTTGCCAGGTGCCCTACGCCATCAAAATCAGCATAGTAGCCCTTTTTGTCGTTTCCTGCACAAACCCTCAATGCATGATGAAACTCATCGTTCCACTGGGCATCCATCCCCAATCCATTTTTCTCTGAAGTATCAATATAACGGCTGTCGTTCAGGTCGCATTCCACAATAAGATGGTAGGTTTTACCGGTTTGCTGCTGCAACACATCCGTATATTCCCTGATCTCTTTTAGTATGTGTTTTGCACTGAGGTCTTTGATGGCATGCACCGCGTCAAAACGCAATGCGTCGATATGAAAATCCCTGAACCACATTAGCACATTCTCTATAACAAAATCCCTAACGCCATCGCACCAGGCATCATCATAGTTAACGGCATCCCCCCAGGGTGTTTTATATTTGTCGGTAAAGTAGGGGCCGTATTGTGGTAAGTAGTTTCCTTCCGGCCCCATGTGGTTGTACACTACATCCAACACTACTGCCAATCCGTTTTCATGGCATTTGCTTACCAGTTGCTGCAATCCGCCCGGCCCGCCATACGAATCCTGGGCTGCAAACGGGAATACCCCATCATAACCCCAGTTGCGGTTGCCGGGGAATTGGCCCACTGGCATTATTTCTATAGCGGTAACCCCAAGTTCCAGCAAGTGCGGTATTTTATCAGCTATGGCGGCAAATGTGCCTTCATTGGTAAACGTCCCGGTATGCAGCTCATAAAAAATATAATCTTCCAGTGGAGGGTTTTTCCATTCCTTTCCGCCCCATTCATGCGCATCCAGGTTAATTATCTCTGAATATCCATGAACCCCTTCCGGCTGGTATAGGGAGGCTGGGTCTGGCATTGCCTCCTTGCCGTCCAATATAAATTTATACCTCGCCCCCGGCCCTGCATCTATTGCTGCAGACCAGTACCCCAACGCTTCTTTTTGCAGCGCTATTGCCCTGCCGTCGCCCAATTCAATATCAACTGTGCTTGCAAATGGCGCCCAAACCCGCGCCTTCGTACTATTGCCATTATAATAGAGCCCTATATTCCGCCCGCCTGCATTTACCCTGCTCATTGCCCGTATTTGTTAACCATCACTATCACCGACCTCGCCTCTGCTGTTATGCTATCGCCAGCATTATATATCCGTTCTTCTCCACGCTCATTGCTATCACCCGCAGTGTTGATAGCAACCTGCCATTTACCCCCGTATTTCTTTTCCGGCAGCTTGTAGGCAATATCTTCATAGTGGGCATTAAATAGGATGTAAATATTATCGTCTGTTATCTCATCGCCTTTAAGGCCGGTATACTTAAACCCCTTGCCGCTCAGGTATACGCCTAAAGACTTGGCAAAGCCATTGTTCCAGTCGTCATCGCTCATACTGTCTCCTTCAGGCTTGAACCAGGCTATATCCTCAGTCCCTACGCCCCGTATCTTTTTTCCGCGAAACCAGCCTTTGTGCTGAAATACCGGGTGCGCGGACGTGAACCTGGTTAGCTTCCCCGTGAAGTCCAGTAGGCTCTTATCTGTGTGCTGCCAATCAACCCAGGAGATTTCATTGTCCTGGCAATAGGCGTTATTATTGCCACGCTGTGTCCTTCCCATTTCATCGCCTGCCACCAGCATAGGCACCCCCTGCGATGTGAATAGCGTAGTAAGGAAATTCCGCTGTTGTTTATGCCTTAGCTTTATTATCTGCTCATCATCCGTGGGGCCTTCTGCGCCACAATTCCAGGAGCGGTTATTACTTTCCCCATCGCTGTTATTTTCTCCATTAGCCTCATTGTGCTTTTCATTGTATGATACAAGGTCGGCCAATGTAAAGCCGTCGTGGGCGGTAATGAAATTGATACTTGCGGTGGGTTTGCGTGCATCGTCCTGGTACAGGTCTGAGCTGCCTGTTATCCGCTCTGCAAATTCGCCCAGCATGCTGTCAGCGCCCCGCCAGAAGTCGCGGATACAATCGCGGTATTTCCCATTCCACTCAGACCACCCCGGCGGAAAATTCCCTACCTGGTAGCCGCCTTCACCTGTGTCCCAGGGCTCTGCTATCAGCTTCACCTGGGATATGACAGGGTCCTGGTAAATAATATCGAAGAAGGAGCTGAGCTTGTCCACCTCGTGTTGCTCCCTTGCAAGGGTAGATGCCAGGTCGAACCGGAAGCCGTCCACGTGCATTTCCTGTATCCAGTACCTAAGGCTGTCCATGATAAGCCTAAGTACCGCAGGTAGCCGCGCATTTAGCGTATTTCCCGTGCCGGTATAGTCCATATAGTACCGCTTATCTTCGGCCAGCCGGTAGTATACGCTATTATCTATCCCCCGGAAGGAGAGTGTCGGGCCCATATGGTTGCCCTCCGCTGTGTGGTTGAAGACCACATCCAGTATCACTTCCAGGCCTGCTTTATGCAGTTCCTTTACCATATTTTTAAACTCGTTTACCTGTGCCCCGTCCGTAGGGCCGGCGCAATACCCATTGTGGGGCGCAAAAAAGCCAATTGTATTATACCCCCAATAGTTGGTCAGGCCTTTTTCCGCATGCGGGTGGCTGTCGAGAAAATAATGGATGGGCAGCAATTCTACCGCCGTTATACCCAACGCCTTGAAATGCTTGATGGCGGCAGGATGACCCAGCGCTGTATACGTGCCGCGAATAGCTTCCGGGATATCCGGGTGAAGCTTGGTAAATCCCTTTACATGCAGCTCATAAATCATTGTTTTATGCCAGGGGATATTTAATCTTTGTTCTCCTTCCCAGTCAAAGGCAGGGTCTATTACTATTGACTTCGGCACGGCGCTGGTACTATCCTCCTTGCTGAAGCTAAGGCCTTCCTCCGGGTTATTCATGTCGTACCCGAATAATGCGCTCCCCCATTCCGGCTGGCCATTGATTGCCTTTGCGTTAGGGTCTATCAGCAGTTTGTTTACATTGAACCTCAGGCCGTTCACAGGGTCATACGGGCCGTCTACATAGTATCCATATAGCTGCCCCGGCTTGATGCCTGGTATATATACGTGCCAGATGTGCCCTGTCTTTTCCGGCAACTGTATCCTTTCACTCTTTTTCCGCTTGCCATCGCCAAAAAGGCAGAGAAACACTGCCGTGGCGTTTTCAGTGTATAGTGCAAAATTAGTGCCCTTGCCATCCCATGTAGCCCCCAACGGGAATGCGTGCCCCGGATATATCTTTTTTTTCATGCTCAATCGGATTTCATAAGCCGCGTGGCTTAATGCAGTATGCTGTTTATGTCCTGTTTATGTCCTTACAAAGCTCAAAAGATTATCACAGTTGCAATTACAATATTCCATAAGGGGGTTGCACAATAGCTACATTGCGCCATTCAGATATGTTGGGCAATAAACTGTGAATAGTGTAAAAGCCGCCCGCCAAACCTGTAAGCTGCCAAAGCCCCGCCTGCAATAATTTTGAGGAACTTCAGTTCTGCGCAACCGTGCATTGCCGGTAACCGAGGCAGAATAGCGCTATGCCTGAAAATCTATTGGATACGTATAAAAAAGAACTTATGCTGGAAGCAGGGCTGGTGCCCGGCAATAAGCAGGGCAAGCAAAATGACCTGGAAGCTGCAATTGAGATGGCTACCGAAGAAGCAGCGGTAAACCTCTATAAGGATGCCTGTGATAAAATGCTTCACCCGGGCATGTGGCGCAGCATTTGCGGCGATACGGGGGCAGCCTTTGGCCTTACGGATATAGATGGGGCACTATTGAACCGGCCCGCAGAAACCGGGGATTACATCAGGATAAACATTCCCGGGCCCGGGCCGGCAACCGGGGAGGGCTATGATTGGGTAAGGGTGGCAACAATAGAAAGCGCTTCGGATGAACAGGAGGGCGACGAAGCGTGCGGGATGCAGCTTAAGCCGGCAAGCGCCCCGGTGAATAGAGTGGAAGGCATTGCGCATTTCTTTGATAGCGGCGCATCGTCAACCTTCATTATCCGCAGGAGGGGCAGGCATGTCACGGCCGCATACCATGGCAGAAACGAGCTGCCTAATGTAGGCACAGGCAATGTGGCAGACAATATACGCAATGCAATAGTAGCATCCGGCGCGCTGGCAGGCCTTTCAGAACTGCAGTGGCAAATGCTGCTGAATGCATTCCTCGGTATCGGCTAGCGTTTCTTTTCGGCCGCCATTTCATACAGTTGCCCGGCATTAAATGCCGCGTAGCCTGCCTGGTCGTTATCAAAATACACAAAAACATCCCTGCCTTCCCCTACCCATCTCTTTATTTCTTTGGCCCACCGCTTCAGGGCCGCTGCTGTATAGCTGCCCTGGTATTTATCTCCCGGCCCGTGGAGCCGTATGTATACAAAATCTGCGGTAACCTCCAGCGGGGAAAGGTGCCCTGCCAACTCGTAGATGCAGAAAGCACAGTTGTGGCTGCGAAGCAGTTCATATATTTCTTCGGCATACCAGCTCGCATTGCGAAATTCGAACGTATAGCGGTGCCCCTCGGGAAGTTTGTTAAGAAACTCTTCAAACCTTTCTGCATTTACCTTCCAACCAGGCGGCAACTGGAAAAGTACTGGCCCAAGCTTTTCATCCAGCTTGCCTGCCCGGCTGAGAAATTTATTGATGGTGGCCTTATCCACTTTCAGCTTTTTCATGTGGGTGATATACCGGCTTCCCTTTACCGAAAAGAGAAAACCCTCCGGCGTAGCGGCCTTCCAGTTCTTAAAGGTTGTAGCAAGGGGGAGGTTATAAAAAGAATTGTTGAGTTCCACCGTTTTAAAGTGCTGCAGGTAATACGGTAGCTGTTCGTTGTCCTTGATGCCCTCTGGGTAAAACGTGCCCGCCCAGTGGCTGTAATGCCAGCCGGAGGTACCTATATAGATATGCCCTTTGCGCTTCATTATTCAAACAATTCCTGCTCGCTGGTGAAATAAGTTTTTCTGCCGCCTACCGTTTTATATTCTATGGCTGTTCCGGTAGGGCTTTGTTTCTTACGTGCATTGTGGATATCAAGAAAATCCCTCACCTCGCCGGAAATAATATCAGGGTGCGATTTTCGTATTTGCTTTTCCGCCTGTTTCAGCACGCTTTTTATTGCCTTTGCAAGGCGCCTGATACCGGCTGCCGGAATTTTATTGCTTACAGAAAATGGCGAGATACGGGCTTCCCACAATATTTCGTCGGCATATGCATTGCCTATGCCACGGATGACCTTCTGGTCGAGCAGTACGTTCTTTACCAGCGCCTTTCTTTGCAGCGCTTTTTCCAGGAAGGCCGCATCTACTTCACCCGACAGGGCGTCTGGCGCTTTCGGCGGCTTGGGGTTCAGGGTAGGCTTTGCCCTACCCTGCCAGTCGGCCAGGGCCAGTGCGGTTTCATCATCGAACACTAGCCGCAATACAGTGTTTTTCTGCTTTTCGCTGGCGTGGGATAAATGCAGGCTGCCATGCAGCATCAGGTGCAGGCTCAGCCTATCTCCCTTGCCAAATGTTATGTATAGTTCCTTCCCTTCCCTGTATACCTCCTTTATCGCCTCGCCGGAAAGTGTTTTCTTCAGTTCGGCTATTGATACGTTCAGGTTCTTGGGTACAGGCGCTTCTATGGCGGTAACTGTTTTTCCGGCAAGGGCCTTCTTTAAATTACTGCTGAATACCTGCAGGTCTGGCAACTCTGGCATAACTTATTCTATTTAAGCTTTCGGCAAAGCCTTCGTAAAATTAAGTGGTTTAATGGCCAGCTTCATTACATCTTTCTACCTTTTGCAATGGGGAACCCTACTGTATAATATTATATCATTCCTGTTTCCGATGGAATATAAAACAGGCAATGGTAGGGCAAACTGGTGAGCAGGCATTAAAAAGCATAGCCGAATTTGCAACGAAGGCCAAAAATAATAACGGGGACACTACTCTTTCGAGTGATGTCCCCGCCTTAGTGGTGTGGGGCGGGATCGAACCGCCGACACAAGGATTTTCAGTCCTTTGCTCTACCGACTGAGCTACCGCACCAGCCCGTTTTGGGATTGCAAAGATAGTATCCCTGTTTTAAACTACAAAATGTATTTGAGTACAAATATTTTAGCAGCAAAACGGCTCATATAACTGCCACTTAAACACTATAGCTGGGATACAACGGGAATCCCTTCATAAACTCATTCACCTCCCCCCTCGCCTTATTGATCACATTTTCATCATCCGGCGACATTAGCACACTGTCCAGCCAATTGACTACCTGGTGCATATCTTTTTCTTTAAGCCCGCGCGTGGTTACTGCCGGCACCCCTACCCTGATGCCGGAAGTAATGAATGGCGATTTATCATCGAATGGCACCATGTTCTTATTGATAGTGATGTCTGCCTTCACCAGTGTATTCTCTGCCTTCTTGCCGCTTATACCTTTATTACGCAGGTCTATCAGCAGCAGGTGGTTGTCTGTGCCGCCTGATACTATATTGTAGCCCTTGCCCCTGAAGGCATCTGCCATTGCCTGCGCATTGGCAATAACCTGGCGGCCGTAATCCATGAACTCCGGCTGCAGTATTTCGTGGAATGCTACTGCCTTGGCCGCTATCACATGCTCCAGTGGCCCGCCCTGCGTGCCGGGGAATACAGCAAGGTCTATGAGCTGGCTCATCATGCGTATCTCGCCCTTGGGGCCGGTAATGCCAAACGGGTTTTCAAAATCGCTCTTCATCAATATCAGCCCGCCGCGTGGGCCACGCAACGTCTTGTGAGTAGTGGTGGTTACAAAGTGGCAATGCTCAAATGGGCTGTTCAGCAGCTTTTTCGCTATCAGCCCTGCCGGGTGCGATATATCCGCCATCACCAACGCATTTACCTTATCAGCTATGGTGCGGATGCGCGCATAATCCCAATCGCGGCTGTAGGCCGATGCACCGCAAATGATAAGTTTGGGCTTATGTTCCATCGCCTGTTTTTCCATCATGTCATAATCCACCAGCCCCGTTTCTTTTATTACGCCATAGTGCACGGCATGGTATAGCTTGCCCGAAAAATTCACCGGCGAGCCATGCGTAAGGTGCCCGCCCATACTCAGGTCGAGGCCCAATATCACATCGCCAGGGTGTAGTATGGCCAGCATCAGCGCAGCATTGGCCTGCGCGCCGCTGTGTGGTTGCACATTGGCATATTCTACGCCAAATATTTCCCTGGCGCGGTCTATGGCCAGTTGTTCGCTTTTATCTACCACCTCGCAACCGCCATAGTAGCGCTTGCCGGGATACCCCTCCGCATATTTATTCGTCATCACACTGCCCATGGCCTTCATTACTGCCATACTGGTAAAATTCTCAGAGGCTATCAGCTCCAGCCCATGGCGCTGGCGTTCCAGCTCTTCTTGTATGAGGCCGAATATCGCGGAATCGTGTTGCATTATTTTATTGATTTAAAGCGTAAATATAATGGTGCTTGCTGAAAAACTAACGAACATATTAATAATCAACCATGAAAAACAGAAACGGCCTATGTAAAGCCGTTTCCTTATTATATAATTGTTCAAAATTCTCACGCATATTCCGGCTTGCGCCTCATTGTCTTTACTTCCATTATCCCCTGGAACAGGTACATTTTTCCTGTATGGATGTGCTTACACTTGGTGCGCGTGCGCAGCTTTTCCAGCTTCTGGTACACTTCGCCATCCTCTGTCTCAAAATATTGGTTGATGTTCACATCATCCACCAGCTTGAAGCCCGGCTTACGCTCATCATAGCGGTAGAGGGCCTTGAATAGTTCAGCATCCGTGCACGTGCTGGCGGCCGGGTTATGCAGGTAGGCATACAACGCACGCTCCACATCTGCAGGAAAAAAACGCTTGCCCATGAATGGTATCAGGATATGCCTGAACTGTGTTTTCCACTCTTTGCCGTGTGGCGGTGCCTTATGCCCGAAGTGTACATAGGTATACAGGTGGGCCAGCTCATGCAGCAGCGTGATGAGAAAACTATACCGGTTCAGCGTAGAGTTGATGCTGATGCGGTGGTACGGCACATCCGGAATGGGATGCCGGTAATCGCCCAGCACGCTGGCCCGGTCATTGGTGAGCGTGAGGTGGATAATGTGCGTTTTAAAAAACGGCGCCACCTGCGTATAGGCGCCATTTGGCAAAAACTGCTCTAAAAAATCAAATGATTTCTCCTGCTTCTTCATTTTACTAACAAAATTTTTCGTTCCAACACTTTAATTCTGCCATTATCATTTATCCTCCTTCGCCACCTTCGACAGCAATATAGTTTCAGTAACAGAATACACTACATAGATACCAAACATCATAAATACAGATGGCTTGTGTATATGCTCTCTGTTGAGCAGCACATAGGCCAGTATGGCCACCATGCACACTATGAGCTTCAGGAACGTAGCGCTGAACACGCCACGCACAAAGGCCTGCGGCCTGTTGTCCAACTGCCTGTTCACCAATGCATAAGCGCTGAGCGACAAGGCCGCCATCACATAATTGGCAATGAGCAATGCAGTGATATGAAATTCGGGCATACGCATTTTCAGCACCCGGAAAAACACATCCAGCACTACAAGGATTATGATGATGGCCACTACAAACTGACGCCGCATTATTTTGGTTTGTTTAGTTCCCTTATTAGCTGCCAGAGCGAAAGGGACAATGAAATTAGGGGGAATAAAATTAAAAACAAAGGCAATTTCCATTTTGTGAATATGTCCACCTTATGCCCCGCCCACACTGCTATCAGCAGCATTGCCATCCACTGCGTGGCCAGGCCCGCGTACCGCATCATATTCTGCGGTTTTTTCATATCACTCATATATTAATACCCTTTATTCCTTCAGCCCGAAAGTACGGCAACGTCATGGAATTGACGAAAAACCTTTTTGTTAATTTATAACCGCCGGCCGGCCGTATAGTTTCATTTTTTAAGTATTTTTGAAAACTTTCTTCTGCTATAGGATTAAGGCTGAAAACGTATACTATTACTGCTGTTTTCGCGTTAATATATTACTCAGAAAAAATATATTGATTGAGGCGGAGCATTATTTCATTTTTTGTATTAGTTTTTTTTCTTTTAACTAACCTTGCCACTGCGCAGGCGCAAGCCACAAAAAAGAAAAGCGCAGGCGGCGCAAAAACCGGTGCTGCCCGGGTGGATAGCATTGCCAGGGCCCGGAAACATGTGGCCGATAGCATAGCTGATGCCCGTGAACGCAAAACCGATAGCACGGCACAGGCACGCAAGCATGCCACCGACAGTATAAAAACCGCCCGCCAGGCAAAAACGGATAGCATAGCCACCGCGCGCAAGAAAAAAACGGATAGCACTGCCGCCGCCCGAAAATTCAAAACCAGCAAAAAATATACAGATAGCGTAAACAGGGCGAAAACTGCTAAGATAAAAGCACAGCAGAAAAGCCGCGAGGCCCGCACAGATTCCCTGCAAGAGGTACGGGAACACGCCATGGACAGTGTAGCCGCCGTGCGCAAAGCACGGTCGGACAGCGTAAAAACCAAGCAGAAAACCCGGACTGACAGCCTGGCTAAGATAAAAAAATATAAATCAAGCAAGCGGTATGCCGATAGTGTTACCCTTACCCGCCGGCACCGCACGGACAGTATAAAGGCAGAGCAGAAAGATTTCCGCGATAGTGTGGCCGCCGTGCGCAAGCACTCCATGGACAGCGCCAAGAAATCGCGCGACAAAATAATGGAGGTTGCCAGGAAGGCACGCACCAAACGGGCAGACAGCCTGAAGATGGTACGCAGCGGCAAGACCGATAGCCTGGCCAAAAAGAAAGATGCCAAAGCCAAAGTGGCCAAGGCTAATGAAAAGAAGAAACAGGAGGCCCTGAAACTGAAGCTGGAACTGAAGATAAAACAGAAACGGCAGGAATGGTCGAACACATCGATGCTGAAAAAGAAGTGGGGGCCAATGCGAAAAACAACTCAAAACTCATTTACCCACTACAACTATTACTACAATGCCAACCGGAAAATGGACGAGGCAGAAACGAATATGCGGCGAGTCAGTAAGGATAATTATGACTCCCTGATAAACATATTTCCCTTCGACCCCAACAAGGACTCGTCCCTGCTGGCGGCGGATATGGATAGTATCGTGCACAAGGTATCGGTGGGCATACAGATACATGACCCCCGTATCAAATGGGGCAACGATATGTACCTGCTGCTGGGGCAGGCCTACTACTACAAGGGCAGCTACGAAAATGCTGCCACCGCCTTCCGCTACATCATAGCCAATGACCAGAAAGTAAAAGGCAAGAAAGAGAAGGGCAAGAGCAAGAGCCATGCATCCAAATCGAAAAATGCCCCTTCTATCGTAGAAAGCAAAAAGAAATCAAAGCTGGCGTTCTGGCAGCATAAGTCGGTGCACAATGAGGCCATCCTCTGGCTGGCCCGTACTTATACTACGGCCGGGCAAATTGAGAATGCCGGCTCCGTGCTCTCCCTGCTGGAATATGATGAGAACATGCCGGACGACCTCATCGCCAGGCTGGCAGTAGAAAAGGCATTTGCCTACATGAAGGAGCGCAACTACCCCGAAGTATCAAAGCAGCTGTCAATAGCCCTTGAGGACGGCAACCTGCCCGACTGGCTGCTGCAGCGCATAGCATTCCTTAACGGGCAACTGCTGCAGAACAATGCCGACTATGGCCCGGCAGCCGAGAGCTTTGAACGGGTGCTGGACAATTACCCGAAGCTGGAAATGGATTTCTATACCCGGAAGTATATAGCCTACAACAAGCTGATGGCCGGGCAGGAAACCGCCGATGCCATGGCCCCGCTGAAGAACATACTGAAGGATGGCAAGTATGCCAATTACTATGACCAGGTATACTACCTGCTGGGCAAGCTCGCCGCCAAGTCAAATAAGAACGATGAGGCCATAACCTACCTCACCAAAAGCACCACTACCCCCAAGGCAACCAAAAAGCAAAAGGCGCTCTCATTTGCCGCAATGGGCGATGTATATTATGCCACCCACAAATATTCCGCGGCCAAGGTGGCTTATGACAGCGCGGCCAAGTACTCCTCTCCTTCATCCAGGGATAAGGCGGTGGTAGCAGCAGTGCAGCGTAGCAGCGGCCTGAGCGAAATATCAGGGCCACTGGATATCATACACACGCAGGACAGCCTGCTGGAGCTGGCCAAGCTGAGCAAAAAAGAACAGCAGGCAGAGGTGCGCCGCCACCTGCGGGCACTGGAAAAACAAAGGCAGGATAGCATCACCAGGGCAGAAACCGTAGTAACGGCCAGTGATGAGCAAGAAAACGATAAAACGGAGGGCACCACTAGCTGGTATTTCTCCAACCCTACGCTAATGGCAGCGGGCAGTTCAGACTTTAAGCGCAAATGGGGTTCCCGCCCGCTTACCGACAACTGGCGCCGGGCGGCTGCAGCACCGCTGGCAGGCGGCGGCAAATCAGGCGGTGGCGCAGGCGATGATGAAGAAGAAGAAACAGCTAAGCTGGGGGATAATGGTTTGCCTACCGAAGAAAGCCTGCTGGCAAAAATACCCAACACCCCGCAGCAGAAGGAAACTGCAATGAAGATACAGCAGAAGGCCTACATCCTGCTGGCCAAGGCGTATGAAAGCCAGCTGGAAGACCACAAGCAGGCATTGCAAACACTGGACACGCTGGATAAGCGCTTCCCCAACCACACTCAAAAAGAAGAAGAGCTCTACCTGCGCTACCAGATAGCCATCAAGCAAAACAGGCTGGATGATGCGCAGAAATATGCCAGCGAGCTGCTGGCAAAGTTCCCGCAATCGCAGTATGTGAATATGCTGAAGCCAAGGCAAAGCGAAAGCAAGGGCAATGAAAGCACATCGGAAGTGGCAGCCTACTTCGACGAAACGTACAAGCAGCTGATGGGCCACCAGTACACCGAGGCGTTGATGCGCGCAGGCCTGGCCAAAAAGAAATATAATAACCCTGTCTACAAAAAGCGTTTTGAGGTAGTAGAGGCCATGGCCTATGCCGGCACCGGCGATTTCAGGATGGCCGATTCTACCATCAGCACCTTTATCAAAAACAACCCATCCGATTCGCTCACCCCGTGGGCCAAGGCAGTAAAGCAGTACATTGCCGAGGTACGCGATGGCGGCAAGCCTTCGTGGTACAAAGAAGGGGCCGTTGCCTCGGCTTCCTCTGGCAGCGCCAAGCCTGCTGTTAAAGAAGCGCCCAGGCCTGCTGCGCCGCCGCCGCCACCGCCTCCTCCATCTTTCTTCCCGGATGCGCCTGCTGCTTACGGCTTCAATGCAGAGAGCGAGCATTACTGTATAATAGTATTGCCGGGGCTGGATTCCCGCACGGGCGCACTGAAACAGGCCATACACGATATGGATTCCATAAAGTATGCCGATGCGCACCTCTCGCTGGTGATAGACCTTTTCAGCATGTCCCAGGGCGTGGTGGTAATCGGCAAATTCCCTAATGCCGCACAGGCAAAAATGTATATGGAAAGCCTGTCGGCTTCCACTGCATTAAGCCCCTACAAGCCGGGCGAGATAAACCTCTACCTCATATCTGCCAACAACTACAAAAAAATGTTCCTCGATAAAACCACCACTGATTACACCGCGTTTTATAACAGGAACTATACTAAATAGATACATCGGCAGATGCGCATACTCATTACCAACATCAGGCAGCTACACCAGGTAGAATATACGGAAGCAACACCCATTAAGCGCGTAGCAGGCGCTGCTATGGCTGCCATGCCATTTATAGAGGATGCATGGCTACTGATAGAAGATAGCAAGATACACAGCTTTGGCAGCATGGCCGAGTTCCCTGCCCTGAATGCCGATGAAATGGTAAATGCCGAAGGCCGCATGGTGCTGCCTGCCTGGTGCGACAGCCATACGCACTTAGTGTTTGCCGCGCCGAGGGATGGGGAATTCGTTGACAGGATAAAGGGGGTGAGCTATGAAGAAATAGCCCGGCGGGGCGGCGGTATCCTCAACTCTGCCCGCAAGCTCAATGAAATGAGCGAAAGTGAGTTATATGATCAAAGCCTTGCCCGCCTCATCAAAGTAATGGACCACGGCACCGGCGCCATAGAAATAAAAAGCGGCTATGGCCTGTGTACGGAAGGCGAGCTGAAAATGCTGCGCGTTATCCGCAGGCTGAAGGAAAACGCACCCATCCCCATAAAGGCATCCTTCCTCGCCGCTCATGCCTACCCACAAGAATACAAGCAGGATAAGGAAGGTTATATAAGGCTCATCATAGAAGAAATGCTGCCAAGGGTGGCCAGCGAAGGGCTGGCCGATTATATGGATGTTTTCTGCGAGGACGGCTTCTTTGGCATACCCGAAACGGAACGCCTGCTGGAAGCCGGCTGGAAATACGGCCTGAAGCCCAAGATACATGCCAACCAGCTACACTACTCCGGCGGCGTGCAGGTAGGCGTAAAGCATAATGCATTAAGTGTTGACCACCTGGAGTGTGTAGGCGATGCAGAGATAGCAGCGCTGAAAGGAAGCCATACCATGCCCACGTTATTGCCGGGGGCAGCATTCTTTCTGGGCATTCCCTACCAGCCCGCGCGCCGCATCATAGATGCCGGCCTGCCGGTATGCCTGGCCACCGATTACAACCCCGGCTCCTGCCCCTCTGGCAATGTGCCATTACTGTTATCCATTGCATGTACCCAATTGAAAATGACACCGGAAGAGGCCGTCAATGCCGTCACCATCAATGGCGCTGCTGCGCTGGAGCTGGAAAACGAGCTGGGCACCATCCGCCCGGGCAAGCGCGCCAACATCATCATTACCCAAAAGATGCCATCCCTGGCATACATGCCCTACGACTATGGCAATAATAACGTCTATATGATGATTTGCTAAGTCTGCCCTACTCTCTTTATTTTTGCAGCAGATGATGCAATTGTACCCTGCCAATGCAGCCGAGGCGTTGGAGTTTCATAAGGTTCGTGATTTGTTGCTGCTGAAGTGCCGTACCGATGCCGCCCGTGAACGGGTACAGGATATCCGTTTCCATACCCATAAGCTACACGTTGAGCGCGAGTTGCTGCAGGCATACGAGTATAAAACCATCCTGCAGAGCGGTGGCCATTTCCCGAATGATTTTACCCGCAACCTGCATAAGGAAATAAAGCTGCTTTCCATCACAGGCGGCGTGCTGAGCGGCGAGCAGATGCTGGCCTTTATGCAATTGGCCCTGTCAATAAAAGACATACTGGCCTGGTTTGGCAAGCACAATGAGCTCTTCCCTACCCTGCGCCTGCTTACCGAGAATATAACCTACGAAAAACAGATAGCAGAAACCGTATCGGCAGTGATAGACGAGATGGGCATCGTGCGCGACAATGCATCCCGTGAACTGATGAGCATCCGCTCAGACCTGAGCCGTGTTCGCAACGAAGCACGGCGCATATTCGAAGGCGTGCTTCGCAGGCTCAACAAAGCAGGCTACCTGGCAGATATTTCAGAAAGCTTCCTCAATGGCAGGCGTACTGCCGCCGTACTGGCCGAATACAAGCGCATAGTAAAGGGCATCCTGCACGGCGAAAGCGACACCCAAAAAACAGTATTCATAGAGCCGGAAGAAACGACCGAGCTTAATAACGAAATATTCTCGCTGGAGCGTGCCGAGGCGCGCGAGATACAACGCATACTCGCACAGGCCACAAAAGACTTATCCAGATTCGCACCACAACTGGAAAGCTATTACCACCTGTGTGGCATCTTTGATTTCATACGCGCAAAGGCGCAACTGGGCATTGATATGGCAGGCAATATGCCCCGCATCAGCCAGCACCCCGGCATCCATTTGGAGAAGGCATACCACCCATTGCTATACCTGCACAATAAGCAAAACAATAAACCCACTATCCCCCTCAACCTGGAGCTGGACAGGCAAAACCGCATCCTCATCATCAGCGGCCCCAATGCGGGTGGCAAGACCGTATCTATGAAGACGGTGGGCCTGCTGCAGCTAATGGCGCAGGCTGGCCTGCTGATACCCACGGGCGAGAATTCAGAGATAGGCATCTTCCGCCAGGTAATGGTGCAAATAGGCGATACGCAATCCATAGAACACGAGCTCAGTACCTACAGCGCCCACCTGCAGCACATGAAGCACTTCATGGATGCAGCCAATGGCAAAACGCTCTTCTTCATAGATGAGCTGGGCAGCGGCTCCGACCCCAACCTGGGCGGCGCATTTGCTGAGGCCATAGTGGAGGATCTGGCGCATAAGCACGCCCTTGGCATTATCACCACCCACTACCTCAACCTCAAAGTAATGGCGGGCAAAGTACGTGGCATCATGAACGGCGCCATGTCGTTCGACGAGGAGAAGCTGGAGCCATTGTACAGGCTTATTACCGGCAAGCCTGGCAGTTCCTACACTTTTGCCATAGCACAGCGCAGTGGCCTGCCCGCCGAGGTGATAGAACGTGCTCGCCAGCTTACCCAGCGCGAACACTTCAAGCTGGATAAAATGCTGCACCAGGCAGAGCAGCAAACGGTAAAGCTCAGCGATAAAGAGAAAGAACTGGACAGGCTGCTGAAAGAAAATGAAAAGCTGAAAAAACAGTATGAGGAGGCCACTGACAAAGAACGCAAGCGCGAACACTTCGAGACCCTGCGCCTGCAAAACCAGGTAAAGAAGGAAGAACTGGAATACCTGCGCGATACCGAGCGCAAGTTCAAACAGATAATACAGGATTGGAAGAAAGCAGAGAACAAGCAGGATGTAATAGCGGCTGCAGAAAATGTGCTGTTCCGCAAAAAGCTGGTGCAGGACAATGCCTCTGCTGCCCGCAAGGCAGATAAGCAATACGATACCGTAGGCGGCAAGCCTAAAGTAGGCGACCTGGTGCGCAACAAGGCCAACCACCAGGTAGGTACCCTGCAAGAGATACGCGACAAGCGGGCCATAGTAAAGATCGGCAAGCTGCCCTTCAATGTAGATATGGACGGGCTGGTAGTAGTGCGGAAGAAGAAACCAGAGAAAACTTCTTAACGAAAAACAGGCCGCGGAGTTACCGCAGCCTGCAAATATTATAGTGTAGCTACATTATTTCTTAGCTCCCTGTGCCGGTGCGCTCTTGGTAGCAGGTGTTTTGCCTTTTATAGGCCCTTCCGGCTTCTGGAAGAACATTACAGAGATGATGCTCAGGCCAGCTATAATGCTTATCAGTGTCCATGTGCCTTTTTCCATCACATCTGTCGATTGCTTCACACCCATCACAGCAGAGCTCATAGCGCCGAAGTTGCCTTGCAGCCCGCCGCCTTTAGGGTTTTGGATAAGGATAAAGAATGCCAGTACCACACAAGCCAGTAATATCAGTAAGGTTATTATAACAGTCATGATTATTTTTCCTTTAAGATTTCTTCTATTTTGCGGGCAAAGTACGCACTTTTTTGAGGATTTCGCAAACTTAATTTGCGGTACATATCTATTGCCTTTTCATATTTTCCCTGCTTTATATATATTTCAGCCAGCGATTCGCTTGCCAGCCCGTCCTCCTTGGTAATAGAGTTCACCGCCATTTCAAACACATTCTCCGGTATTTCCTCATTTTCCTCCTCTATGGCGGCAGCCAGTTTCTCCTTCTGCCACATCGTTTTCAGTGCCTTCTGGCCCTTATCATCCTCTTTCAGCTTTTCGGCAGTGCTCTTAAAGTGCAGCAGCCATTCAGAGAAGCTCATCATTACCATCAGCGATTTGGCGCCCTCGCCGCTGTTATCCTCAGGCAGCAGGCTATCTATTTCGTCCGGCAATTCTGGAGATACTTTTTCTCCCTGTTGCAGGAAGTAATCTTCCGTATATATCGGGCGTATCAGCGGTTTCTCATCCTTATCAGGCGCTGGCATATGCTCTTCTTCTTCCATATGCTCTACTTCTTCCACATCATCCTCTTCTTCTTCTTCTGCCGCCTCATCGCCCTGTGTCCAGAAGTTCTTATGCAGCCTTTCCAGCTCCTCCGCCGATAAGGTTTCTTCTATTATTTCTATTTCGCTTATTTCATCCTCGGGTATTACCTGCTTCGGTTCATCTGGCGCCTTTGTTGTGGGTGACTGTGGCGGCTTGGGTTGTGCCTGCTGCTCTTTCTGCGCAGTTGCTTCTGGTTGTTTAGCTTGTTCCTTTGGGCTTTCTGCTACCGGCTTGGGGGTATGCTCTTTTTCTGTTGTTGCCTGCGCAGGTTGCTTGGGCTCCTCCTTAGGCGTTGCCGCAGGTTGCTGTGTAGTTATGCTTGGGCCAGCCTTATGTTCTTGCTGCGCGGCCGCTTCAGGTTGCGGCTTCTGCTCTTTTGGCGTTGCCGTATCAGGCGTTGCCTTCTGTTCTTTCGAGGGCGCTATTCCTGGTTGGGGTTTCTGTTCATTAGCAGCAACCGGCGCAGGCTCTTTTGCAGTTGTTCCAGCAGGCTGCGGCTGTTGAGCGCTTTGAACAGTAGCTTCTGGCTGGGCTTTTTGCTCTTTCTGTCCAGCCTCCTCGGGTTGTGCCTTTTGTTCCTTCGCGTTGCTTATTTCAAGTTGGGGCTTCTGCTCCTTGGGGGCCGTAGCTTCCGCTTGGGGTTTTTCTTCTTTTACTGCGGCTGGCTTTGCTTCTGCGGCCTTTGGCTTGTCGCCGCCTGCATCCCACCAGCCTTTTTTCGCAGCGGGGGCTTCTACCTGCTCTATCGTTTCCTCTATATTCCTTACGGCCACATTGGCGGCGGCCATTTTTCCGGCGCCTACGTTCATAAAGTCACAAAACAACATCCAATCGCCCATATACGGCAACACGCCAGATAGCATGGCCGGCGAAAATGGCGCCCCTTTATGCTTCTCCAGCGCATCCAGGTAGCGTGCCGGCACAAAATAGGGATACGATTGCCGGTAGCCCGCAATGCTGTTGTGGTCGCCATCCGTAAGGGTGGCGGGGTTGTCCATCAAGCCGGTAATATATTTTATGGATGCCTGTTTTGTCATTATACGGCTACCAATTTACAAAAGCTTTATTAAAAATATCATCTGCCAGCTGGTTTCCTATATCTTCTATCAGTGCAGCTTCCACGCTTTGCAGTATCTGCGATGCATTAAAATCCGAGAAACGGGTAAATGTTTGCGTAAAATCGGCCTTTTCATTCAGCCTGTTCTTAAATGTTATTTCCACTGCTATTGTCAGCCTGTTCTTGGTGGCCACCTGCACGCCCTGTGCAGCGGTTACCGTTACCTCGTATGTAGTTATCTGGCCTGTTATATCATAATCCGCATCATCCGTATTTACCGGGGAAAGCCCCGTTTGCGAGAGTATCCTCCGCTTTACCTTCTGTGTCAGCGTAGAGCTCAGGCTGGGCACCACATTTCGGGCACGGTTCTCTAACTGGTGGATATTGATATTCTTGCCCTCTATAGATGCACCGGAAAAGCTATACACCCTGCAGCCCGCAATGGGCAACACACAGCAAACCAGCAATATAAACAAGGCAATCCTCATCGAACGCTACAAAAATAGCGAATAATATGGTAGCAGGTAGTGCATAGTATATAGTATTAACATACCCTCTTACCCGCACTACAAGAGAAGGGCACATTACGTCAGTGCCCAATACGGAGCAATGAATACACCGCCGTATCATTGAACCGCCCATTCCAGTAATGATTTTCTTTGAATAGCCCCTCCCGTACAAAGCCGTTGGCCTCCAGCAGTTTTGCAGAGGCGATGTTATTGGGGTCGAGCTGTGCCTCTATTGAGTGCAGCCCCATGGTGTTAAAGCCATGTGCTACCACCGCATTCAGCGCCTCGCTCATGATGCCCATGCGTTGGTAAGCAGGGTGCAGCATATACCCTACCTCTGCCCGGTAATGCTCCTTTATAAGCCTGTGAAAGCTGATGGTGCCAATGTGCCCGCCAGTGCTTTGCAATGTAATGGCCCACTCAATGCCTTCATTAGTGGCCACCCTGTTCTGTATCACTTCTATCAGTTGCAGGATATCCTCTATCGATTTTGGCTTAGGCCTGCCTATATACTTCATTACTGCTTCATCGCTGCGCAGGTTGAAGAGTGCATCTGCATCAGCAGGCGTGCTGGCACGCAGCAGCAGCCGCGGCGTGCGTATCTCCGGAAAGGGCGAAAGGACAATTTGTAGCATAGGCAAATATATAAAGAGTGTCGAAACAGTAAAGAAATGAATAGGAATATAAGATCACAGTTTTTCACCTGTAGTTTAATAATAATATAGTACCTAATGTTGCATTACAAACTACCAATCACCATGATTTTGTTTTTATTGATCAGCATACTGGCAATGAAGTTACTGGAGCTGGCCAATATGGGCAAAAGCAGCAGGCTTTCCGGCTTCATTCTGCGGTATAATAACCGCAGGCTGGCGATAACAGATGCTATGAAAACAACAGCAGCCATAGTACTAAGAAAATTATTCCTGAAAAGGGTACCATAATACCATGAAGATGTTGATAGCCGGATAATCTCCTATCCCTTAAAGCAAAGCCGCTGTTGCGGCTTTTTTCTTTACAAAAGCAAACGGGGCAGCTACTAGCTGCCCCGCACTTGCTTTATAGAATTATTTCTTACTGTTCCAAAACAAAGTGGAACATTTGTTGTTGTTCTCCGGAGCGCAGCGTGAGGATATACATGCCGTTGGCAAGGCTGTTATCCAGCCGCACCGTGCCCTCTACCCTGCCTTGCTTCGATTCCATCTCACCCCTGTATACCACCTGCCCCAGCATATCCGTTACCTCTACGTTCACCACCTCATTCGTAGCTGTGCCCAGCGTGCCCCTGATGGTAAAGATGCCCCTGTTCGGGTTCGGCACCAGCTGCAGGCTGCTGCCCGTAGCTGCCGTATGGCTGCTGCCCAGCGGCGTTACCGTGATGAACACCCAGCCATGCGTGCCGATGTTCGCACACACGCCGCTGCTCGTTACCATGCACGTTACCGAGTCATAGTCATGGAAGATAGCCGTATAGTCCCTCAGCGTTGCGCCGGGTATCGCTACCCCGTTCACCTTCCACTGGTACTTTGGCGCGCTGCCCGCATTCGTTGCCTCTGCACGCAGTGTCACCGGCTTGCCTGCCTCCACTATAAAGCCCGGCGCAGGGTATACATTCACATGTGGTATTATTAACGAGTCTACGCTCATTATGATGTTTTCGCTCGCTACCGTGGTTGCCATCCGGCAGCGGTAGTTGCTGGACATCGTGCAGTAGACATTGTCCCCATCCTGCGGCACATAGCTGTACGTAACCCCTGTGCCTACCGCAGTGCCGTTCACCATCCACGCATATACAGGGCTTGTGCCGCCATACGACGGGTGTACCGTGAACGTTACCGGGTTGTACTGGCAGACCGTATCATTCGGGTCAGATGTAACCGTTACTGCCGGCAGTGCAGTTGGCAGTACGGTGAGTGTTTTCGTGCCTGTAGCCGTTGGTGCTGCCAGGCATGCCATATTGCTTGCCATACGCACCGTTACCACATCCCCGTTAGACGGGATGAAGCTGTACGTATTCGCCGTGCTTACCGTTACCCCGTTCACCTTCCAGGTATATGTTGGAGCCGTGCCACCCGTCGTAGTCACAGGGCTTACCATTACCGTTTCACCAGGGCATACGCTGTCCGACGGGCTCGCCGCTATCGTTACCACAGGCGTTACCAGCGGCGTTATCACCACACTGGCGCTGCCTGCCATATCCTTCATACAGCCACTCGTTACATTCGTAGCCTGTACCGTATACGTGCCCGATGCCGTTAACATCCCAAAGCTGATAGGAGAACCAGTGCCTGCCATATAGCCTGTGGCTATAGAGCCGTTGTACAGCACATAGCTCACCCCTATCTGGGAGCCGGAGAGGGTTATCAGCACGCCCGAGCCGCCGGCGCAGTAGTTGCCGCCACCTGTTACATTGTATACCACCGGCAGCGGCTGTACCGTTACCGTATGCGTTGCCATGCAGCCCGTTACAGGCAGCACATAGCTGATGATTGCTGTACCCAGCGTTACCGGGGTGACCACGCCCGTAGACGGGTTCACCGTCGCTACCGCAGGGTTGCTGCTCTGCCAGATGCCGCCTGCCATCGCATTGCTTAAGGTATTTGCCGAGCCGATGCACACATGGAAGTTGCCCGTTATTGCCGGTGGCGTTACATTCACTGTCACATCCACCTGCTGCATACAGCCCGTTGCCAGTGAATACGTAATAGGCGCTACCCCTGCCGCTACACCGGTTACCACGCCCGATACATAGCCTACCGTGGCATTGGCAGTGCTGCCGCTGATCCATAGCCCGCCCGGCGTGCTGCTACTCAGTGTTATCTGTGAGCCTTCGCATACCTGTAATGGACCGGTTATCACACCCGGCAGCGGGTTCACCGATACTGTCAGCACATTGAAGCAGCCCGTGCCTACCGAGTAGGTCACTACTGCCGTGCCTGCGCTGATACCTGTCAGCACCCCTGTCGTTGCATCTATTGTCCCCTTCGCAGGGTTACTGATACTCCAGGTACCGCCCGCTACAGGGTTCGTTAACGTTGTTGTACCGCCCACGCACACCTGCGGGTTGCCGCTGATAACAGCGGGCAACGTGACTACTGTTACCGTATTAGTAATACTGCAGCCAGACGGGAGTGTATATGTTATCGGTATTGTGCCGGCCATGATGCCACTCACCACACCCGTTATCGGGTTAATAGTGCCATATATTGTTGACAGTGGGTCTTGGCTCCATGAACCCGGAGTTGGGGCGCTTGTCAGGTTTGTTGCAAAGCCTGCGCATACCGACAGAGAACCACTTATCGGATCCGGGTTTGTAGATACTACGAATGGGAACGTAGCGATACAGCTCGTGGGCAGTATATACGATATTACTACTGAGCCGGGGGCAATGCCGCATACAGTGCCAGAAGCATCAACAGTAGCTATGGCAGGGTTGCTGCTCACCCAGGCGCCGCCAGGCGTTCCATTACTCAATACCACGCATGTGCCCACGCACGCATTGGTAGGGCCGCTTGTCGCGTTAGGCCCTGGGTTCACTGTTACATTTTGTATTCTTATGCAGCCCGTCGGCAGCGTATACGTAATATTAGCCATGCCTGGCCCAGGTATGCCTGGCATCGTAGCAGAAACACCCGTTACCAGGCCTGTGGATGGGTCAACATCTGCCACCGACATATGAGAGCTATTCCATCCACCGCCTGCAGGCGAACTTGCCAGCACAGTAGTAGTACCTTCACACACCTGCGGGTTGCCTGTTATCACCGCAGGAAGCGCATTCACTGTCAGTACAAACTGTGCATTACAGCCAGTGCCCAGCGCATAAGTCAGTATCACCGTACCGCCGGATGTGCCACAGGTAACACCGCTCGCAGAGCCTATCGTAGCTATCGCAGGGTCGCTGCTCACCCATGTGCCGCCGGGCGTCGTGTTCACCAGCGTTACGCAGCTCGCCTCGCATACTTGTGTAGGGCCTGAAGTGCCTGATGGTATCGGGTTCACCGTTTCATTTTTGATAGAGAAACAGCCCGACGACAGCGTATAGCTGATAGTACCGGTGCCTATGCCCACACCTTGTATAGTAGCCGTAGTAGGCGTTGTAGAAATGATAGGCACTATGCCGGGGCTACTGGTGGCCCAGGTACCGCCACCTATTACATTACTCAATACCGCCGTCTGGCCCAGGCACACATCATTAACCCCCGTTATCGGGTATGGTGCCAATATCAGGAATACCGTCTTGGTTACTGTACAGCCCGCGGGAGATGTATAAATGATATCCGTAGTGTCGGGCAGCACGCCTGTAGCAGCGCCAGTCACAGGGTTTATTGTCAATATGCTTGCATCTGCGCTGGCCCATGTGCCGCCCGTAGGCGTGCTGGAATAGTTAGCCGTGCTCAGGTTACAGAAGGCATCCGGCCCAACGATTGCCGATGGCAGCGGATGCACTGTTACATTCACCGTGCTTGCGCAGCCTGTAGATGTAAATGTATACGATATGGTAGACGTAGCCGGTGCAGGCGTTGCTGCAACACCGGTTACCACGCCGCCCGCATCTACTGTAGCAACAGTAGTGTTGGAGCTGTTCCAGGAGCCGCCGCCGCTTGTAGTTGCCAATGTCGTAGTAAGGCCTATACAAACATTCTGGTTGCCGGTTATTGCGTTTGGCAATGCATTCACACTTATAACTTTTGTGCGGAAACAGCCTATACCCTGTGTATAAGTAATAGTAGCCGCACCGGGATTAATGCCCGTTACCACGCCCGTACCTGAAACCGTTGCTATCGTGCCATCGCTGCTGCTCCATGCACCGCCGGGAGGCGTAGTGCTCAATGTAATAGTAGAATTCTTACATACCACCGATGGGCCTGATATCACTGCCGGTATCTGGTGCACTGTTATCATGTATGTCCTGCTGCAGGTAGTTGGCAATGTATAGCTGATAGTAGCTGTGGCCGTGCCGGGCGCGCCCGATATGCCGGTTACGATACCAGAGCCCGAGCCAACTATTGCAACTGATGGCGTAGAGGTTACCCACGAGCCGCCTGGCGTTGTATTACTAAGTGTTATGGTAGCACCCTCGCACACCTGCACCGGGCCTGTTATGGCCGCAGGCAGCGGGCTAACCGTTACGGTTGCTGTCTTATAGCAGCCTGTGCCCAATGCGTAAGTGATTGTTGCAGTGCCGGGTGCTGCAGATGATACGCCCGTTACATTTCCTGATGCATCAACAGTGGCTATTGCCGTATTGCTGCTGCTCCATGTACCGCCTGGCGTCGTTGTGCCCAGCGTATTGGTGCTGCCCTGGCATACCTGGAAGTTGCCGGTGATAGGCGCAGGCAGCGTATAAACCGTGGCTACAACCGTAGCCCGGCAGGTATTAGGTGCTGTATATGTTATGATAGAAGTAGCAGAGCCGCTGCCGCCACTCACGCCGGTTACAAGCCCTGTTGCATCTACGGTTGCTACCGTGGTGGTGCCGCTCAGCCATGAGCCGCCGGTAGGCGTGCTTGCCAGTGCCGTCGTTTGCCCTACGCACGTTGCCGCCGAGCCTGTAATAGGCGTTGGCAGTGGCGCTACAGTTACGGTAGTGGTGCGGGTACAGCCCGTGCCTACTGTATAAGTAATAGTAGCTGTGCCGGGAGGCGCCGATGACACGCCTGTCACCACGCCCGTAGTAGGTACTACGGTAGCCACAGAAGGTGCGCTCGATGTCCATGTGCCGCCAATTGGCGTGCAGCTCAGCGTAGTTGTAGAGCCTTCACACACCTGTGCAGAGCCTGTTATGATACCCGGCAATGCATATACCGTTACATTCATCTGCCTGCGGCAACCCGTAGGCAATGTATAAGATATGGTAGCTATCAGCGAGCCTGCGCCGCCGCTCACGCCGCTTACTGTGCCGCCGCTTACCGTGGCCACAGCGGTGTTGCTGCTGGCCCATGCGCCGCCGGATGGCGTGCTGCCCAATACCGTTGTCTGGCCCACACAGGTCGTCAGTGAGCCGGTATAAGTAGATGGCAAGCCGTTCACCGTTGCTATGGTTGTTGCATAGCAGGTTGAGGGCGCTGTATAAGTAACAATAGTAGTGCCCGGGGCAATGCCGCCCAGCGTGCCCGTACCCAGGCCTATGGTGCCTACGGCAGGCGTGCTGCTGGCCCATGTGCCGAACGATGGGCTGCCCGTAAGCCCTATCGTAGAGCCCTCACACACCTGTATCGGCGTGCCGCTGATAGTAGGCAGTGGGTTGATCAGTACTGTGATGGTACGGTAACAGCCCGAAGCCGATGTATAAGTAACAATTGAAGTGCCGGCGAATACTCCACAATAACTACCCGTAGTAGCGCCGATGGTTATATTGCCGTTGCTGGCGCTCCATGTGCCGCCTGCCCCGCTGGATAGCGTGTTACACTGGCCGATACATACGCTGGTGCTGCCGGTAATAACCGGTGGCAGCGCGTTCACTGAGGCTACCACTGTGCTGTAGCAACCACTGGATAATGTATAAGATATTGTAGCAGTGCCCGTAACTATGCCACACAGCGAGCCGCCCGATGAAATGGTAGCTACCGATGGCGTTGAGCTGGCCCATGTGCCGCTGGGGGTCAGGCTCGAAAGTGGCGTACATACGCCTTCGCAAATATTCGTTGTGCCTGTAATGGGGGACGGAACCGGGTTAACTGATACTACAGCCGTAACCTGGCAGCCTGACGAACCTAATGCATAAGTAATAGTCGCAGTACCCGGAGGTATAGCAGCTACGCCCGTTACAATACCGGTAGACGAACCTACAGAAGCCACGCCAGGCGTGCTGCTGCTCCAGCTGCCGCCGGGTGTAGAGTTAGCTAAAGTGATTGTCTGGCCTACACATACCCTCATTGGCGATGGCCCTGTAATAGCGCCTGGCAATGGGTTAACGCTTACAACCGCTGTTGCGGCGCAGCCTGACACTGTATAGCTGATAGTAGCTGTGCCTGGCGCAGAGCCGCCTATAAGGCCGGGGCTCAATACCGAAGCTATTGCAGGTGCGCTGCTGCTCCAGGTGCCGCCCGGTGTTGCATCAGCCAGTGTAGTGGTAAACCCTACACACATGGCCAAAGTGCCGGTAATAGCTGAAGGCCCTGCATTTACGCTCACCACAGCTGTCGTATAACAGCCTGAAGCCAGCGCATAAGTAATAGTTGTAGTGCCGCCTGCAATGCCTGTCACTACGCCGGAGCCGGAAACCGTGCCCACCGCAGTGGTAGAGCTGCTCCACCCGCCGAATGGCGTTGGGTCGCCCAAAGATAGGGTGTTGCCCACGCATACAGTGCCTGCGCCTGTTATCGGTGCAGGTGTGGCGTTTACAGTTACTACTGCTGTTGTGATACAGCCGGTAGGCAATGTATAAGTTATAGTAGATGTGCCGCTCCCGGTAGCGCTACCCGTTACTATGCCGGTAGTAGCATCCACAGTAGCCACCGTGGGGGCGCTGCTGCCCCAGGTGCCGCCCGGCGTAGCGCTGCTCAGTGTGGTAGTGCCTCCCTGGCACATTGTCATTGTGCCTGTTATAGCGCCCGGCAGCGGGTTCACTGTAAATACGCTCGTTGTAAAACAGCCGCTCGGCAATGTATAAGTGATGGTAGTAGTGCCGGGGGCTGTTGCAGATACGCCCGTTACCACGCCCGTTCCCGGGTCAATGGTAGCAGTAGCTGGCGTGCTGCTGGCCCATATGCCGCCCGATACCGGGTGGGTTAGCGTTGTTGTCAACCCCTGGCATACGCTCAGCGTGCCGCCTATCGCCGCCGGTGCTGCCGTTACTGTTATTATCTTGGTGGTAGTACAGCCTGCGCTCAGCGAATAGGTAATGGTAGTAGTTCCCGGCGCAGGCGTAGAAGAAATGCCTGTTACAATGCCCGAGGAAGCGCCTATGGTTGCTATGGCAGGCGTGCTGCTGTTCCACGTGCCGCCGGTTGTACTGTTGGTTAATGTTATCGTTGAGCCCACGCAGACCGATGATGGCCCTATGATAGGCGTTGCTGCAGTCACTACCGTTACCACGGCCGTTACCGCGCAGCCCGATACCCTGTAGCTGATGGTGGCCGTGCCCGCTGAGTTGCCGTTCACGATGCCTGTTGCAACCCCCACACTGGCGATGCCCGGCGCGCTGCTCGTCCATAGCCCCCCCGGGGTGGTACTGCTCAGTGTCGTCGTGGCCCCGACACATAGGCTCATCGAGCCCGTTATCGCAGCCGGGTATGGGTTTACCGTCACATTGGCCGTTATGTAACAGCCGCCGCCCATGTTATAAGTAATAGTGGCCGTGCCCAGCGCTACCCCGGTAACGATACCCGTCGACGAGCCCACTGTTGCTATGCCGGTATTGCTGCTGCTCCAGCTGCCGCCCGGCACAGAGTTGGCCAGGGTGGTCGTTGCGCCAAGGCAGGCTATCATTATGCCCGTTATAGGCGCCGGGGTCGTGGTCACCGTAACAGTTACCGTGGCCACGCAGCCGGAAACAAGGTAAGATATCGCCGCCGTGCCCGGTGAAACCCCGGATACAATGCCAGACGAAGACCCTACCGTTGCTATGGCGGGGGTGCCGCTCACCCATGTGCCGCCGCTCGTAGCATTGGCAAGGGTGGTCGTATAGCCTGTACATACGAATTGGCTGCCCGTAATAGGCGTTGATAATGCAAATATCGTCACCGTCACAGCCACCCTTGGGCTGGGGCAGCCTGCCACCACCTGCGAAACATACCATGTAGTGGTGCCTACCGTTGCAGATGAGGGCGTTGGCGCTACGGTAGTGCCCGTGCCGCCCGTTGGTGTCGTCCACCACCATATAGTGCCCGTGCCGCTGGCCGAAAGTGGCACAGTAGCAGCGCCCAGGCAATAAGAAACACTGGACGCAGTAGGCGCCGGCGTAGTGCCGGGAGGCATTACAGTAAGCAGGAACAATTTGCCTGAGCAGCCCGAAATGGCCGTTGTGCCGGTTATCGTATAAGTAATGGGCGAGGTAATAGAGCTCACTGCCACGGTATTGGTAAGGCCTGTGGTAGTGGCCAGGTAGGTAGATGGCGCCCATGTCCATGTGCTGCCAAACCAGTCGGCCGCATCGCCATTGATGATGCTGCAGGCCAGGGAGCTGCCCGAAAAAGAGCAGGAAGTAACCGTATCCACCGAATCCCTTGGTATGCCGTTCACCACTATCTGTGGGTTAGCGATAGCGCTGTCTATACCCAGCAAGCCGTTGAACACATATGCATAATTCAGTTCGGTGCTGTCGCCTGCCGCAATAGTGCCCAGGTTGTATACAAGGCCAATCGCCACGTCGCCTGTTACTGTACCCGACATCGTAACGCCGGAACCGGAATACACGCTGGCAAGGCTGGTGCCTGTCGACATCGGCCAGCCGGCCTGTATGTAACATTTGGCACGGCAGTCCTTGGTGGACATTGAAAGTGTCTGGTCAGTAATACAGGTAGCACGCCCTGTCACCTGTACACGGTGGTAATAATCGCCTTGGTGGTCTATGGTATTTACTGTAGTAAATGACCCTCCACAGGTACCAAAGGAGCCATAAGAGCCAAAGGGTATCGCCTCGTCATTGTCAGGGTCTGTTTCCCGGCAATAATAGATGTTGGTAAGCGGGGTGGAACCGGTATTCTTCAGCTTCACCCTGAACTTCACCCACGATGCCAGCGTATCCAGCGTCGCTATTTGTATTATCTGTAGCGCGCCGCTGGGGCCGGCAGTCCCCTGCCACACAGTTGTCATCAGCCCTGCGGATATGGAATACGATACATTGGTGCCGGTAAGGCCCGCAGCGCCGGCAAAGCCCGTAGTGGTAGTGCCGTTATAATACTCGCAATGTGCCTCGCTGTGCGAGCCGTTTATCTGTATGCCCCACCCCTCGTAAGGCGTGCCGGGAAAAGAATAATCGCCAAAGAACGGAGGCGTGCCTGAGCTCCAGCCGTCATGCTGGGCATCGTAGGTCATCATGAGCCTCGCATAAGAGGCGCCGGTAAATGCCGAAAGCCCCGGGTCATACATGTTGAAATTGATGGGGCACCGGGTATGGAAGCCAGACGGCACCAGGCGCGTAGAGCCCATGGAGCCATTAGGGGCTATCCCCGCCTCTACCCACTTCCCCTGCAGGAACACCTGGTCGCCTATCATTTGGGCGAAAGATGTGGGTCCGGAAACAATAACAATTAAAGCCAGTAATGCATACAAATACGTAGAAGTCTTTCTCATTTTCTTGTTACTTAATTTAGGGCAAATTGATACCGTTGTAAAATAGTCATTTTAACATACTTTTTCAAAAATATTTTTTGAAAAAATAGCCGTTTTTAGAATAGTAACAGGGAGTTAAAGAACATCATTCCTGGGGTAAAACACACAGATGTCCGTATAAAATTGGCGTAACACTGCCCTTGAATGTTAGCAATTTTAACACATTTATTTTAATAGAATAATTAAAACAAAACGCAACTCAGTAAAGGAAGGAAAAGTATATATACTGTCTATTTGTATAGCGCGTTCGTTATCATGTAACAGAACGCCGCCAGCAGGCCGCTTACAGGGATGGTAAGTATCCAGGCCCAAAGCAGGTTGATGGTCACCCCCCAGCGCACCGCAGACAGGCGCTTGGTAGCCCCCACCCCTATGATAGACCCCGTAATGGTATGGGTAGTGCTCACCGGTATTTTCAGGTTTTCCGTCAGGAACAGCGTAATGGCGCCGGCAGTTTCTGCAGCTACGCCCTCAAAAGGCGTCACCTTCGTGATGCGGGTACCCATTGTTTTGATGATTTTCCACCCGCCGCTCAGCGTACCCAGCGCTATGGCCGAATAGCATGCAAGTGGCACCCATACCGGCATCGGGTCTTTCGAGCCTATCTGCCCCCCGCATACCAGCGCGGCGGTGATAATGCCCATTACCTTCTGCGCATCATTGCCGCCATGGCCCACGCTGAAGATGGCCGACGATACCAATTGGAACCGCTTCAGGTATAGTGTGGCCCTCGCCGTATTCAGCGAGCTGAGTATCATCGTAAAAATACTCATGGAGATAACGATTACCCCCAGCAGGAACCATTTCAGGTTCTTGCTTTCCAGCAACACATTAAGAAAATAATTTTCGTGCAGGTTCTTGAGCTTTGCCGGGTCTGTTTCTATATAGCTCCGCAATAGCAGCAGCACCAGTACTATTACGCCCAGCGATACCAGTTTGGGCAAAAAGCTCTTCCGGAAGGAATAAATAAACCAGAGCGATATAATGAACGCCATGATCATGCCTATCAGCGGTGCCAGCACTATAAAGCTCACCGTTTTGATAATAGGCTCTGAGCTGATAGCGCCAAACCCGCCATGTGCTATGGCAGCCCCCGCAAAACCACCGATTAGCGTATGCGATGAGCTGGAAGGTATGCCCAGCCACCAGGTAAGCAGGTTCCACGATATGGCAGCCACCAACCCCGAAAATATGACCGGCAGCGTAATGAACTCCTCATGTACCGTCTTGGCCACTGTCTTTGCTACGCCATGGTCTTTAAAAATAAAGAAGGCCACGAAGTTGAACAGCGCTGCCCATGCCACCGCCTGCAGCGGGGTCAGCACCTTGGTCGACACCACGGTAGCTATGGAGTTCGCGGCATCATGAAAACCATTGATGTAATCAAACAATAAAGCCAGTACTAAAATAACAATGAGCAGGACAGACATACAGGAATGAGGCTTTATTAGGCGTATTTAATGATAATAGATTCTACAACATTTGCAGCATCTTCACACTTATCTGTTACCACCTCCAGCATCTGGAAAATGTCTTTCTGTTTTATCAGCTCCACCGCGCTGATGTTCGATGAGAACAGCTTCATCATCGTAGCATCCAGCAGGTCGTCAGCATCGTTTTCCAGGCTGTTCACGATTACGCAGGCCGATGCGATGTCGCGCAGGTTCTTCATGTTGCGCAGGCCGTATATGCTGGTGTTGATAGCGCCTATCGATTTCGATATCATTTCTGCAAAAGCAGGCAATGTATTGTACTGGTCGTCTATCTGGTAGTTCACTATACGCTTGGCCGCCCCCCATATATAGTCGGCAATATCGTCCAGCGATGTGGCCAGGTAGTGGATGTCTTCCCTGTCCAGCGGGGTGATGAAGTTGCTGCCCAGCTCTACGAACACCTGGTGGGTGGTCTCATCGTTCTTATGCTCCAGTTCTTCAAGGCCTCTCAGCATTGCATCCCTCTTCGACAGGTCTTTTTCATTCATAGCTGCTTTGAATGTATCTCCCATCTGTACAAGCGTGGTTGCTACCTGCTCAAACAAACTGTAAAAAATCTTGTCCTTGGGCAGGAAAATCTTGAGAAACGAACCGAATGCCATGTATGAAAATTTATTGTTGGTTTTGACGGTGCAAAGCTATCCGCAATTAACTGAGTTTAATAACCGCTATCAAGGCTTAATAATTTCTTAACATTGGGGCGCAGTAAAAATAATCATTATTTAGTTGCCGCCTTCAGCCGCTGCCCCAGCATGTGCGAAAAAAGCGCTGCCCCCTTGATATTCAGGTGGTCTGTATCAAAAAATAAAGAATCGTTGCCCACCGGGAATGATTCCGCATTATTGAAATTAATGTAGGCCACATTATTCTCCCTTACAAACTGCTGCACCCATTTGTCAAAGTCTATATACTTCTGCCTATAATTCAGCGCTGTTTCATGCTCAGGCAGTTGCACGATAACGAGCTTCGTATTTTTCTCTTTGAAGTACGCTACAATATGCTTCAGCGCCTCCACTGATTCTTTTTCCGGCTGGAAGGTGAACTTATCATACCGCAGGAAACCCTTGTTCAGGTAGCCATCGCCACGCACCCAGCCGGTGGGCTGCACCTCATAGCTGTTATATTTTGAGAACATGGATACATCCACGCTATCCTTTTCCCTGAAGTAAGGCAATGTATACCGCCCCCGCATGATATCATTCTTATACCGCTCCATAAAGTGCGAATACAGGTAGATGTAGCTGTAGCTCAGCACATCTTCATGAATGCTGTTAAAAAGAGAGTGGTCATTGAAAAAAGTATTCTGGAATACATCGCTCTTTTTCGCCTTATAATTCAGCGAAAAAACATCCAGCGAGAACACGGCAATTTTCGATTGGATGTTGAGCCGCCTGATGAACTCATACTGTGCGCCCGTATTAGTACCACCGCCATAGGCCAGGTTCAGGCAGCTCATGCCCGCCTCGCTGCCCACTATCTCCGGCGATATGCCGAACTGCGGGTGCGATGAGCCATACACTGCTATATCCACCGCCTTCACATGGTGCTGCGCCAGGTAGGCCGGTAGTTTCCTGGCCTTCACCATAGCCGCCTCTGAGAACACATTGGTTTCCTTATACTTCAGCAGTATAAAGGCCCTGTCCACCACGAAGCAGGCGAGGCCAAACAATACTACTTTCAATATAAAACGTTTCATGCCCATCAGAACTGGAAATATATAAACTGGCTTTCTTCAAATAACCCGAACCCTAGTATCGCTATGATAACTGCTATATAAGCTGCCCACCGCAGCGGCAGCGATTTTATATGCTCCACCTGCAGCCCGTGCTTCTTCTCCCGCTGCAGCCACTCTACCACCATCAGCACGCCTATGAAGAAAAAAGTAGCATACGGTATGAATTGCGGCCGCTGGAATAGCGACGGCGACAGCATATGCGATATATACGCTATGGCCTCATGCATATTGGCCGCCCGGAAAAATATCCATGCGAATACCGTAATAGAAAAGGTAACAATTATCCGCACCACATCTGTAACCGATGGCAATACCCTGCCCGCCGCCACTATATCTATATGGTCGCGGTTTTTATCCCTCAATAGTAACGGCAGGAAGTATACTGCATTCAGCCCGCCCCATACAATGAATGTCCAGTTGGCCCCATGCCAGAAGCCACTCACCAGGAAGATAATAAAAGTATTGCGGATGCGCATGGCTCGGCTGCCCCTGCTGCCGCCTAGCGGATAATATAAATAATCCCTGAACCACGACGACAGCGAGATATGCCACCGCCGCCAGAACTCTGCTATATCGCGCGAGAAGTAAGGGAAAGCAAAATTCCGCAGCAACTCAAAACCAAATAGCCTGGCGGTGCCCAGCGCAATATCAGAATACCCCGAAAAATCGCCATATATCTGAAAGGTGAACAGCAGCGCCCCCATCAGCAGCATAATGCCCGGGTACTGCTGCGAGTGCCCGAATATCTTATTCACCACCTCCGCACAGTTGTCCGCTATCACTATTTTTTTAAAGAAGCCCCATAGCATCTGCCGCATCCCATCCACCGCCCGCGCATAGTCGAATGTACGCGGCTTCTCTACCTGCGGCAGCAGGTGCGTGGCCCGCTCTATAGGCCCCGCCACCAACAACGGGAAGAAGCTCACAAAAACCGAATAATTAATAAAGTTAGTTCTCGGCTCTATCTTGCCGTTATAGATATCAAACACATAGGATAAGCCATGGAATGTATAAAACGATATGCCCACCGGCAGCACTATATTCTCTATCAGCCACACATCCGGGTGAAAGCCCATGGTAGACAGGAGGTCGGTAAAGCTATGGGCAAAGAAATTGTAATACTTGAACATCCCCAGGAAACCCAGGTTCACAAACACGCTGATGAACAGCCACCTCTTTTTATTGGGCTTGCCCTCCGCCCTGAAAATTTTAAGCCCGGTATAATAATCGAGAAATGTAGAAAAAATGAGCAGGAACAGGAACCTGTAATCCCACCAGCCATAAAACACATAGCTGGAAACAAGCAATAATACATTCTGAATCGTGAGGTTGCGCCTGAATATCCAGTATAATGCAAAAACGATTATAAGGAATACAGCAAACTCAGAAGAATTAAATAACATCTATGGCGTAATGGTAAACTATGCGGGTAAAGATAGAAACATTTCGGCTACTTTTCAGGCGCCGCTGCCTTCTCCCCTTCTATATAGGCCATTGGCACTGTGAGCGCCAGTTCCCCCTCCCTGGCAGCCAGTTCATTCAGCCCTTTCTCCAGCTTGGTAAAAACCGGCATGAGCATTTCCTCCGGCATCAGCGCCTTCCACGAGGCCAGCCAGCCCAGCTTCACAAAATAATGGTTCAGGAATGCCGTGCCATCCAGGAACCGCATTACAAATTGCTCTTCATATACCCTGCACACTTTCAGCCCGCTATCCGCAAACAATTGTGAGATGCTCGCTACCGTGCCCCTGTGCTCCTCATTCACCTTCAGCTTTTCCATCACCGCTGCATTGCCTGTTTCGGCTGCCACCTTTTCAAATACGCTGTAAAATTCCTTCCAGTGCCCGTTCAGGTTGGTGGTGAGCGCCACCTTGCCGCCCGGCTTCAGCACCCGGTAACATTCCGCAAATACCTTATCCGGCCGCTCAAAATTATTGATGCCCAGGTTCGACACTATCAGGTTGATAGTTGCATCCTCAAACGGTATCTGCTCCGCCGAGCCTTCTATCACAGAGGCATTCTTTACCTTATAATTTTTGATTTTAGTATTTGCCCTTTTGTTGGCATTGGCCCACGGGTCTATGCCATAGCAGTTACAGGTATTTCCCAGCCGCTGCGCCAGCTCCAGCAGCGGAAAGCCTGCGCCAGAGCCTATATCCAGCACCACCTGCCTGGGCTTTAATTCCACATGTTTCAGCAATAACTGGCCGAAGGCTGCGCTCCATAGCGGCGCTTCATCAAACGTATTTACAAATTCAGGGGTATCTGAAAACTTATAGGATAGGTATCTCTTTGGCATAGGGGTATGTTATTTACTTTTTTCTAAAATTAAAAGAAAAGGGGATAGGTTGCACCTATCCCCTCCACAATTTTTAAAATATTTAAATTAAGCATTTTCAAGCACCTTGGGCGCTGCAGAGCGTATCTCTTCGCTCGCCTTGTCCGCATACTTCGCAAAGTTGTTTACGAACAGCTTCGCCAGGTCGTTGGCCTTCTTGTCATAGGCTTCTTTATCGGCCCATGTGTTGCGTGGCGACAGTATTTCTGTCGGCACATCAGGCACGGTAGCAGGCATCAGCACGCCGAACACCGGGTGCGCTTCATAGGCCACATTATCCAGTTGGCCATTCATCGCAGCAGTGATCATCGCCCTTGTATACTTCAGCTTCATACGGCTGCCGGTGCCATAAGCGCCGCCGCTCCAGCCGGTATTTACCAGCCATACATTCACATCATTATGCTCTTCCAGCTTCTTGCCCAGCAGCTCTGCATATTTAGCAGGGTGCAGCGGCAGGAACACACGGCCGAAACATGCCGAGAATGTCGTTTGTGGCTCTGTAACACCCACCTCTGTGCCGGCCACCTTGGCAGTATAGCCGCTGATGAAGTGGTACATGGCCTGCGCCTTCGTGAGCTTGGATATAGGAGGCAATATGCCGAACGCATCGCACGTCAGGAAGAATATATTTTTCGGCTGCCCGCCATAAGATGGCTCCTTTGCATTGTTGATGAAATCTATCGGGTAGGCCGCGCGTGTATTTTCAGTGATGCTGCTATCAGCATAGTCTACAGTATTCGTCCCTTCAACAAATTTAATGTTTTCCAGTATTGAGCCATGTTTGATGGCACCGTATATCTGTGGCTCTTTTTCCTGGCTCAGGTCTATACATTTTGCATAGCAGCCGCCTTCAAAGTTGAAAACAGATGTATCTGCCCAGCCATGCTCGTCGTCGCCTATCAGGGCGCGCTCAGGGTCAGCGCTCAGCGTCGTCTTGCCGGTACCGCTCAGCCCGAAGAACAGGGCCACATCGCCGCCCTTGCCTTCATTGGCGCTGCAGTGCATGCTCAGCACCTTATGGTCATGTGGCAATACGAAGTTCAGCACGCCGAAGATGCCTTTCTTCATTTCGCCTGTATAGGCAGAGCCGCCTATCAATATGATGCGGCGTGTAAAGTTTACTACAGTAAAGTTGGCCTGGCGGGTACCGTCCGTAGCAGGGTCTGCAAGGAATCCCGGCGCCTGCAGTATCAGCCAGTCGTGGTTTTGAGTAGCTATTTCCGCTTCTGTAGGGCGCAGGAACAGGTCGTTGCAAAACAGGTTGGCCCATGGCGTTTCGTTCACCACGCGCACATTCAGCCTGTATTTAGGGTCAGCACAGGCATACGCATCGCGCACCCATACTTCCTTGCCCGTCATATATGCACAAACCCTGTCATACAGCTTATCGAAAGTGTCAGGTGCCATCGCGATATTCACATCGCCCCAATCCACGCTATCCTGCGTTATAGCATCTTTCACCGTAAATTTATCCTTAGGAGAACGCCCCGTAAATTTACCCGTACTCACACACAATGCGCCTGTGTCGTTCAGCACACCCTGGCCCAGCGCCAAAGTAGCCTTCACCAGCTCATCGGGAGAGAGGTTCCAGTGCGCAATTCCTACATTTATCCCAAGGTTGGATAAATTCACCGACGGATTTTTTTTACCAAATTCCTGCATAGATTAAATTTTTATTAAGAATTTTTGAGGGGACAAAAGTAATACATAATGCGGTAAAATAGTGCATTAATTTTTCAGTTTTAGGGCGCAATATATATACGGTTTACATGAATTTTAACATAAAGCTGCCTTCAATTTTTGATGTATATACACCCACTGCCTGCCACATTTTGCCTGCGCTGGTTATAAAGCAAGTTTTATGCCGCCATTTACTATAAAGCCTTCCAGCGGTGCATACAAATCCCTGAAATACGGGTTATGCTGTGTGCCGATATTTACCTGGCCAAAGCGCGTTTGCCTGCTATCCAGTATATTCTCAAAATTGATAAATACTGAAAAATGTTTCCATATGCGTTCCGCCATAGCGCCACACAGCCAGTAATCCCTGCCCGTGGTGCCATCGCTCAGTTTCACAGGGCTGAAATAATACGCCTCCAGCCCTATTTTCCATTTTTCATCCACCTCATACATCAGTACGGAGTTAGTTCGGTGGCGGGGCGTGAGCGGCGTTTCATAAGCTATGCCATTGCTATGCAAGTGCGAATGGGTATAGGTATACCCCAGGAATAGCTTGAAATCCTTATAGCTCAGCTTCACATTCGTTTCCGCCCCCTTGGCATCAATATGTGCCTCCTGGTTTATTAATATGCTATAAGGCGCCGTTCTATAATACCCCAGCACCAGCGGGTTATACACCCGTGTATAAAAAAATAACTGGTTGATGCTCAGCCGTATAGCGCCATCTGCCAGCGAGGTTTTATAATTGGCATCCCAATTGCCGCCATAGCTGCGTTCCAGTTTATTATCGGCGTTTATCGGCAATACAAAATTGTACAGGATACGCTCTGTTTCCTCCGTAAATATCGTAGGCGCTTTATACCCCATCCCGCCGCCCAGGCGGGATGATAATTTTTCATTGGCCTTATACAGCAATGAAAGCCTTGGCAACAGCACAAAGCCATAATTAAATACATGGTCGCCCCTCATGCCGGCCTCCAATATCAGGTGCTTATTAAAATTGTGAGTATGCTGAAAAAACGCGCCTGCAGTAACCAAGTGGTAATTGCGCAGCGGCACCGGCATCAATTGCTTTTCCGAAAATGCATCCGTAAATAAGTTGATGCCGCCCACCAATTCATTTTTTTCTTTTACCGATGCATAAGAAATTTCAGTAAATGAGCTGGTTTGGTTGCCGTCAAATTCAGTGGCAGGGGATAATATATACCTGTGAAATTTCGATACGCTGTTCTTTACCTTCAGCATATTGGCCGCACTGAACTTGTGCGATAGCTCCAGCTCGCTGCTTACCCGCTCCGTTTTATTGCGCTCATAATAGGTATTGGCGGTATCGCCTGCCCCGGTTATATATTTTATATCCCCGCCTACCCTATCCTCGAAGGACGTATTGATACCCACGCTTAGCTCTGTCTTGGGCGACAGGTACAAAAACAGTTTCGGGCTGAAGGTATACCGCGTAAACTTCGGTATGGCAGTAAAAACCTGCCCGGCTGGCGCATAGGCAGCATTGGCATCATAGGCGCCATATATTGTCAGCCCGGCTTTCCCGAATTTCTGCCCGTAATACCCGTTCACATCCAGCCCCTTCCCGCTCGTGCCATTCAGCATAAAGCGCAGTTCCCTTTCCTCCTTCGGCGTTTTCGATACCAGGTTCACCAGCCCGGCTATCGCCCCGCCGCCATACAGTGTCGATGATGCCCCCTTTATTATTTCCACCCGCTTCAGGTTCAGCGGCGGCGTTTGCAGCAGCCCCAGCCCGCCGGCGAAACCGGCATACAGCGGCAGCCCGTCCTTCAGTATCTGCGTATACCGCCCGTCCATCCCCTGTATCCTGATGCTGCTGTTGGCCGATGTGGCCGACGTCTGCAATGTTTGTATCCCCGTGCTCTCCGCCAGCACCATGCGTATATCGCCCGGCTTCATGTTCGCCTTCTCATCCAGTTCCTCGCCGCTTATGGTTTCCACCCGCGTAGGTATGTCATTTATGGTGCGGCTGCTGCGCGTAGCGCTCACCACCGTTTCCTCCAGTTCCTCCTCATCCTCTTCCATATATACGGCCAGCGTATCTCCTCCATAAGGGATGGCCACAGTATCCGTTTGCCCTTTAAACCCCTGTATCCTGAAAGACACTTCCTGCTTTCCCCCGGGTATGCCGTTCAATACCGAAAAGCCTCTCTCATCCGTAACATTCCCTATCGCTGTGCCGGTTATATGCACTACTACGCCCGGCATCGGCTCTTTGCCTTTTTTATCCTTTACAGATACATTCAATGTATGTTGGGCGAGCGCGTATGTTGTTACCAGCATACAGCACACCGCCACATAAAATCGTTTCATTCCTGATTTGTTTTTTTGTGGTAATTGATTCCCGCATATATAGCGGCTTATGGCAGTAAGAAAAAATCAGGCCAGGTCAGGCGGCTGCCACAGAAACGGAACATATTGGGGCGTGAATACCCTTATGATGGCATTATATACTTTCTCGCCCTGCACCTTCACCGGCGCAGGCTCATAATGTATAGTAGCAATGATGCAGCCCGAGCAGGAATGGCAAAAGAAGGGCGAGCAGGTGCCGCAGCCTTTATCCTGCCCCTCATCATGGCCTTGGGTTTGCCCGCCTGCCAGTTCTGTATGTCCATCCTCGCAATTTTCATACGCGCAGCAGGGTATGCCCGTCAGCAGCAGGATATAAATGGACAATATGGCAGCGAATATCCTCATGGGCTGCGTAAAGATAGTTATTTATACAGGGAAAAACAGCTTAAAGGTTGCCCCCTCTTGCGGCACGCCCTCTCCTATTATATACCCCTCGTGGTTCGCCATTATCCGCTGGCAGATGGCCAGCCCTATGCCCTTGCCCTCATACTTAGACTGCTCCGCATGAAGCCGCCTGAACACCTTGAATATATTGGTGATATATTTATTGTCGAACCCAATGCCATTATCCACTACCTCTATGCAATGAAACTTCTGGTGCTGCAGCGATGGGCTGATGCCCCTCAGTTCATAGCCCATAGTGATGCCATACCTGATAGCAATAACCGGCCGCACATTATCCCGCGTAAATTTCATGGCATTATCCAGCAGCGCCCTGAAGAGTATCTTCAGTTGTTCCTCATACCCGTTTATTTCCGGCAATAGCTGCACATCCACCTGTGCGTCTTTTTCTTTTACTGTATCCTCTATATCCAGCAGTGCATACTCCACTACCCTATTAAGGGCCACCGGGCTTTTATTTTCATCCGTCCTCGTCAGGTTGGTAAGGCTCACCAGGTCTGTGATCAGCCACTGCATGCGCCCGGCAGAGCTATTGATGCGCTGCAGTATCCCCTTTGCTTCCTCATCGGGCTCTGCCGGCCTCCGCACCATCAGCATATCGCTGAATACCTGTATTTTCCGCAGCGGCTCCTGCAGGTCGTGGCTGATGGCATAGGCCATATCCTGCAGCTCCGCGTGCGACCGTTTCAGCCCTATCACCTTTGCCTTCAGCTCCTCCTGGTACACCATGCCCGACCGCATTACCTTTATCAGCAGGATGAACAAGAACAAGGTCACTACACAGAACACGAACAGCAGCCATTTCAGTGTATTGGTCGTCAGTTGCTGGTAGAACTGCTGTTGTTTCGACCTTTCGGAAAGCAATATGTTCTCAGCCTTATGCATTTCCCGCAGCCTGCGGTTAGCAGCTATCATATACTTCCTCCCTTCGTAGTAATACGGCGATGCTATACGCGATTGGGAAGAATCCACGTAATCCATATTCTGCCGCGCATAGTTCAGGCGCACAGAGATATTGTCTTTCAGTATCGTCAGGTTCCGCACCTGCACCGGGTTGTCCGACACCAGCCGCTCCAGTGTATAAATAGCAGGATACAGGCTGTCTATCGTATTGTATACTGCCCTCAGGTAAGCCGTATCGTTCGATAATATATACCCCCTTTCCCACCTGTCTATGTCTTTCAGGTACACTTCGGTTTTATATATCATCCGTATTACCCGGTTGGTATGCAGCACATCATTCGAATAGTCGGTAAAGGTGGTAAAACGCTCTATAGAAAACATAGAAAGCGCCACCATTGTCACAAACGAAAGGCAGAATGCAATAAGAATAATGATGAGCCGCTTATTCATCGAAAATCAAATCTACATTTTGTACGCCATTTTTCCGCTCTTTTTTATCGCGTTGCTATATTTAACATATTGAATATCCGCGGCCAAACATATTTTTATAGGCATATCCACCTCTTTTAAGATATTGCCTGTTCTCATTTCCAGCCATTTTTCGCTACATTTGGTTGCAAGACGAAATATTCTATGGCACATACCATACTGGTAGTTGATGACGATAATGACATAAGGCTGCTACTTACCCGGTTCCTATCAAAAAACGGCTACGAAACCGCGAGTGCCAGCAGTGGGGCAGCAGCCATTGCCTGGCTGAAGGATAACAAGCCAAACCTGGTGCTGTGCGATTTCCGGCTCGATGACATGACCGGCACCCAGTTGCTGGCCAGCATCAATGATATACATCCCGGCACTGCCGTCATCATCATTACAGGCTATAGCGACGTAAAAGACGCCGTAGAGGTAATGAAGCTCGGCGCATTCGATTATGTGACAAAGCCGCTCTACCCCGACGAAATATTACTGACAATAAAGAAGGCCCTGGAGGCCGGCAACAAAAACGCAAGGGATGAAGATGCCGGGCGGGCACAAGGCAAGGGCAAAGGCAAGGCCCAGAAGCCCGCGGCCGAAACAGATGGCTTTCTGGTGGGCAAAAGCAAGCAATACGAGGCCATCATGCACCAGGTAAACCTGGTGGCGCCTACCAATTTCAGCGTTATCATATACGGCGAAAGCGGCAGCGGCAAGGAAGTGATTGCACAGCAGATACACAATAAAAGCACACGGGCCAACAAGCCCTTTATCGCCATAGACTGCGGCGCCCTTTCCAAAGAACTGGCAGGCAGCGAGCTTTTCGGGCATGAGAAAGGCTCTTTTACCGGGGCCGTGGGCCAGAAATCGGGCAGCCTCGAGCTGGCCAATGGCGGCACCATATTCCTCGACGAAATAGCCAACCTCTCTTACGACATACAGGTATCGCTGCTGCGCGTGGTGCAGGAGCGCAAGATACGCCGCATAGGCGGCATGAAGGATATAGAAATAGATGTGCGCATCATCGTGGCCAGCAACGAAAAGCTGTGGAGCCTGGCGCGCGCCGGCAAGTTCAGGGAAGACCTCTACCACCGCTTTAACGAGTTCAGCATAGAGGTGCCGCCCCTCCGCAAGCGCAAGGAAGACATCATGCAGTTTGCCCACCACTTCCTCCGGCTCACCAATGCCGAGCTGGGCAAAGAGGTGGAAGGCTTCACGCCCGAAGTGGAAGAATCGCTGGTAAACTATATATGGTATGGCAACCTGCGCGAACTGAAAAATGTAATTAAGCGCGCCACATTGCTTACCGATACCCCGTTGATAGAAGGAAGGTCGCTGCCTTTCGAGATAAGCAATTTCGACAAGCTGCAGTTCGATACTGCGGAAGAAAAACCTGCCCCGGCTGCTGATGTGCCTAAAGGCAGCAAAAAGGAGCTTCCCCCAACGGCCAACAAACTGAAGGCCGCCAACATAGATGCGGAATACGAGCTGATACTGGAAGCGCTTAAAAAGACAGACTTCAATAAAAGCAAGGCTGCCAAGCTGCTTAATGTAGACCGCAAGACCCTATACAATAAGATGAAACTGTTTAAAGACTTTAACTTATAACAGGAGGTTTGCGTAATGGGCCATCATTCACATACAGCGCAAAACGGCAACGCACAGCAAGAGCTGGTACAGCAGGCTTCTTTCAGCGAGCAGATAATAGGAGGAGGCCCCGGCCTGGCCGTGCTGGTAAGCGGGCACGATACGGGTATAATATTTGCCAATGCACTTTTTTATAGCGCTACCGGCTATAGCGCCGCTGGCATGGAGGGCTCCACATTCGCCAGCCTGCTCGAGCCCGCGCAGCAGGAACGCTTCCTGATGCAGCTCAAAGAAACCCGCGAAAACATCCCCAGCAGCTACTCATTTGTTATATACCTTTTGCTACTGGCCAATGGCGGCAGGCAGCCTTTCTATCTGTATGCCTCCTATATAGGCGCTGCTGGCAGCCATGCCGATGTATACAGCCTGCTGCTGCTGCCCGACATGTCCAGGAGGGGAATGCCATTCACATCGCTCGACACAAAAGAGCTTTTCCTGGAGCACTTTGATGCCGAGCATTTTGGCACCTTCGAGCGCATGATTGATGCCGACAGGTCTACATGGTCTACAGGCATTTACAAAATATTTGAGGTCGATGAATCGGTGCGCGATATTGATTATCAGTTTACCCTGAAGTTTGTCCATCCGCAGGATGTGCCATTTGTAAAGGAATGCATCCGCAATGCCGTCAACGGCAGCAGCAGCACAGGCTTCGAGTTCAGGATAATAACAGAAAGAGGCAATATAAAAGTGCTGCATTGCCTCACCCGCGTCATAGTGGGCAAGAACGGCAACCCGGTAAAATTTGTTGGCAGCGTGCGTGACATTACAGCTGAACGGGCCATAGAAGAACACCTGAAAAACAAGATGGACGAGCTGCACCATTCCAACAGCGAGCTCGAAGAATTTGCTTATGCCGCCAGCCACGACATGCAGGAGCCGCTCAGGAAAATAACCACCTTCAGCGACCGCCTCTCAGAAAAATATAAAGAAGTCCTGGAGGGCGAAGGGGCTATGTACCTCACACGTATGGCGGCATCCGCAGAGAGTATGCGCCTCCTCATCAATAGCCTGCTGGAGTTTTCAAAGATCACCAAGACCTCAGCAGCTTATGAGGCAGTAAACCTGAATACCATTATTCAGCAGGTGATGTCTGACCTGGAACTGAAAATGGAAGAGACAGCCACCGTTATCCATTGTGGCAACCTGCCGCAGATAGATGCCGTGCCCTCGCAGATGAAGCAGCTCTTTGCCAACCTCATCAGTAATGCTATCAAGTTTCACAAGCAGGGCGTATCGCCGGTTATCACCATCCAGGAAGAGCCCCTCTCCAGCGAAGAAAAGCAATCATACAACCTCAGTAAAAAGCAATACTACAAGATAGTGGTAGCAGACAATGGCATAGGCTTCGAGCAGGAATATGCATCCCGCATATTCCAGGTATTCCAGCGCCTGCATGGCAAGTCAGAGTATCCCGGCTCCGGCATCGGCCTCGCCATCTGCAAAAAGATATTGGAATTCCACCACGGCATCATCTACGCCGAGAACGTAGAAGGCATCGGCGCCCGCTTTGCCATAATCATACCTGAGAACCAGTAAATAAGGCATTTCATTTACCGTTAATAAAGTTTTTCGACCGTTAGTAAAGTTTTTATATGCCTTCCGGGGCATACTGCCTACGTTTGTATCCCCTCCGCCTTCTCTTTATCCGCTATCAAAATCATACCTTATGAAAATACCATTTATCAATACCCACAAAAAAAATATTGCCATCCTGTGCGCATGTGCACTGTTGTCATGTGGCAGCCTGTTCGCAAAAGGCATTGCCAAAGGCACGAAACCGGCAGGCAATATGCCCCATGCAGGCTTGTCATTTATCGAGAATAAAGGGCAGGTAACCGGCCAACTCCTTAACCCCCGGCCAGATATTGGCTACACCCTTCATGCCGCCGGCGGGCTCAGCATTTTTATCGGCAGCGGCGCCATAAGCTACCAGTTCAGCAAAATAGAATCTGCCGAAGGTGTATCGCCGCTTGGTTTCCTGCACGATGCTGAAAATTTAAATAGGGGGATACAGCCGTCACAGGTATCCATGTATCGTATGGATCTGGAGCTCGTAGGCGCCAATAAGAATGCCGAAGTAATACCCTCAGAGAAACAGGCATACTATGAAAATTACTACACAGTTGGCAATGGCGTAACCGCCTGCGCATACAACAGGGTCACCTATAAAAATGTATACCCGCAGATAGACTGGGTACTATACACCCGCGATGGGCAAATGAAGCATGAGTTCATAGTACACCGTGGCGGAAAAGTAAGCGATATACAATTGAAGTATGGCGGGGCAACGGCCCTCAGGCTCGGTAATAACGGGGCCATCATAGCCCAAACGCCGCAGGGCACTATTACAGAACAGGCGCCCTACACCTACCAGCCGGGCGGCCGGGCCGTAGCAAGCTCTTTTAAGCTGTCCGGTGGCATATTAAGCTACCGGGTAGGCAGTTATGACGGCGAACTGGTGATAGACCCTGCCATCAGGTGGGCTACCTATTATGGCGGCTCTGGCTCAGACGTCTCTCGTGGCAGCGTGGCCGATGGCGATAAAAAACTCTTTGTCTGCGGAAGTACAGCAAGTACATCGAACATCGCTACCACCGGCGCATACGCTACTACTTATGCCGGGGGCACATCCGATGGATTTATATTGAAGATAGATAGTACCGGCACGCCTCTCTGGGCTACTTACTATGGCGGCGCTGGCAATGACAATGTGGCTTCAGTAGCAGTGAGCAATGATGGGTATTTATATGCGGCGGGCTCTACCACCAGTTCCACCGGCATTGCTACTGCCGGCGCGTTTCATGATACTTATACAGCAACGGCGCCCCACCAGGAGGGGTTCATCGTCAAGTTCGACAACGCCGGCACCCGCGTGTGGGCAACCTACTATGGCGGCAATACAGGCCCTACAGGGACATACCTTGAGGAGATATGTGTCAGCAACCTCGGCGACATATATTTTGCAGGCCTTTCAACAGAAACATCAGGCATTGCTACTCCGGGCGCACATGATACAGTAAATGAAAATGGGAACAGCATCATTGGAAAATTCAGGAGCACGGGCGAACGCGTGTGGTGTACCTATTATGGTGCCAACCTTGAGAACTGGAGGGATATTGCCGTAGACGACAGTGGCAATGTATACATGGCAGGGCGCACGCACCAGAATGTTAACGGGGGCACCTCTATGGCTACGCCCGGCGCGCACAGGGGCTATTATATGTTAGGCCATACATCAAGCCCGGGGGATGGCTTCCTCGTAAAATTTGACAGTACGGGCACCCGCAAATGGGGCACCTACCTGGGCGGCACCCATGACGACCAGCCTAATGGCATCGGACTCGACGGCGCTGGCAATATATACATATGCGGCCGCACATGGAGCGGCTGGGGCATAGCTACGCCCGGCGCCTACGATGTTACAAAGGACACATCTAACACGAACGAAGATGCCTTCCTGATGAAATTCAATAATGGCGGGCAACTCTTGTGGGGCACCTATTATGGCCTGCCTGCCACACCCGACCAATTTTTTTCGCTCTCAGTAATTGGCTTTAACGGCGTTTACCTGTCAGGCATCACAACCGCCACTACAGGTATCGCAACTACCGATGGGTATCATACAACGATTGGCGGCGGCGTGGATGCAATGCTCATAAAATTTGACTCCTCAGGCGCGCGTCTCTATGGCACTTATTATGGCGGCGAAAATAACGAGGCCATCTCAAGGGTAGTGGCAGATGGTATTGGAAATTATTATCTCACAGGCAATACGCTCAGCAACACTGGCATAGCTACGGCCGGTGCATACCGCACTACCCCTTATGGCGCCGGCGATGTATTTATCGCCCGCTTTGCCGATTCTTCCATCACCGCCGACTGCTCGCTCAGCGGCGCTTCAAGCGTGTGCGTTGGCAGCACTATTACGCTCAGCAGTGTTACCAGCGGGGGCCTATGGGGCAGCAGCAATGCCGCAGTGGCCACAGTCGGCTCTGCCTCTGGCATTGTGTCAGGCATCGCAGCCGGCACGGCCACCATTAGCTACTCAGTATCCGGCTGCACATCTACCTGGGCAATAACCGTTAATGGCGCCCCTTCGGCCGGCACTATATCAGGGCCATCCACATTATGTGTGGGCGTTTCAGCTACTTACAGCAATGGCGTAAGCGGCGGCATGTGGGCCAGCAGCAATACTGCAGTGGCTATTGTTGGCTCTGCTTCAGGCATTGTCAGCGCCATAGCATCCGGCACCGCCATCATCAGCTACGCCGTTGCCGGCACATGCGCCACGGGCTATGCCACAAAAACCATTACAGCCAATGCCTTGCCATCAGCCATCGGCGGCGCTGCTTCCGTATCTACAGGCAGCACCATTACACTCAGCAATGCTACTACAGGCGGCACCTGGGGCAGCAGCAATACCGCCATCGCCACTGTAGGCGCTTTAACCGGTGTGGTTACTGGTGTCAGTGCAGGGCCGGCCACCATTACTTATACGCTCAGCACGGGCTGTTACAGCACTTTCAATATTGTGGTAGCAGATATCGTGGTCGCCCCCATCACCGGCAACCTTTCTATCTGCATGGATTCTATCGGCGTACTCGCATGTACTACGCCCTCCGGCATATCATGGATAAGCAGCGACACTACAGTGGCCACGGTCGGCCTCACATCCGGCGTTGTAACCCCCATATCCCCCGGCACGGCCACTATTACATTTACCGTCGTATCCGGCGCTTATGCCACGGCTGTTGTTACGGTCAATGCGCTGCCTTCGCCTATCGTTACCAGCATTGTTTGCACAGGCGCTGCATCTGCGTTTTCCTCTACGCCATCGGGCGGCACATGGGCCAGCAGCAATACCGCTTATGCAACAGTTGACACCGCAGGCCTGGTAACAGGCATCACGCCCGGCTTTACGAATATTACTTACACACTGCCCACCGGCTGCCGCCGGGTTACAGAAGCAACTGTTGGCGCAATGCCGGCCGCTATCAGTGGCACGCTCACTACTTGCGTAGGGGGCACTACTGCGCTCTCTTCCACCACGCCCGGCTGTTCATGGGGCAGCGCCAATACATCAGTGGCCACGGTAGGCAGCACCGGCATAGTAACCGGCATGGCCGCAGGCACCGCTACCATAAGCTATACGCACCCGTTCGGCTGTGCACGCACGGTAGAGGTTACAGTCAATGCGGCCCTGGCTGCCAATAGCGGCACACCTGCCGTATGCGTAGGGGCTACCACCACCCTCAGCAACCCCGCCACAGGCGGCACATGGAACAGCAGCACGCCTGCCAAAGCCACCGTGAATGCCACCAGCGGCATAGTATCGGGCGTATCGGCTGGCACCGCCAATATTACTTATACCCTCAGCGCCGGGTGCCGCAGCATCACGCTTGTTTCTGTCAGTGCGGCCCTCGCCACTATCGCCGGCCCTGCTAATGTTTGCGTAGGCTCCAGCGTTACATTTACCCATGCGGTATCTGGCGGCACATGGGCCAGCAGCAATGCCGGGCTGGCCACTGCAGGCTCGTCCAGCGGCATCATCACAGGGGTAGCCGCAGGCACGCCCACTATTACTTATACCGCCGGTGCCTGCTCTAAAACAAAAACCATAACCGTTAATGGCGGCAGCGCGGCCATATCCGGCAATACCGATATCTGCGCAGGCAGCACATCAGTGCTCAGCTGCGCTACGCCCGGTGGCACGGGTTGGTCTAGCAGCAACCCTGCTGTTGCTTCTATCGGCACTACCTCCGGCCTGGTAACTGCGGTTGCAGCAGGCACTGCCAGTGTCACCTATTCGGCCAGCTCTGGCTGCACAAGCACTGCAGTAGTAACGGTCGAGGCCCTGCCAACCGCTATCTCCGGCACGCTTACTGTTTGCCAGGGCGCTACTACTGCCCTTGCCAGCATCGGCACCACGGGGGGAAAG
>JADMIO011721435.1_pt1 | contig 53794 bp, 55 predicted proteins | sample 8958161 | NCBI WGS metagenome assembly JADMIO01 (sample SAMN16585339, study PRJNA669376) | soil metagenome | isolation source: Crop rotation soil | place: USA: Cullars Rotation, Alabama | collected 2011
GGCGGTCGCGGCGCCCGCCGGCGACGCGGCGCGCCACGCGCTGCCGTCGCCGCGCGCCGCGCGCACCTGGGCCGAGCTGCGCCAGCAGGCGGCCGAGCGCATCGTCGCCGCCAATCCCGACATCACCTACGTTGGCGCCGCTCCCGATCCGTTGCTCGCGATCCCGGTGCTCGAGATCGAGCTGAACGGCGACGGCAGCATTCGCCGCATCGAGGTGCTGCGCGAGCCGCGCCAGGCCAAGGACACGTTGAAGATCGCGGTCGACGCCGTCCGGCGCGCGGCGCCGTTCGGCGACGTCAGCCGGCTGCCGCGGCCGTGGAAGTTCGCCGAGACCTTCCTCTTCGACGACGCGCGCAAGTTCAAGCCACGCACCCTCGAGCGTTGAGCGACGTCGCCACCGGCGGACCGCCACCCGCCGACCACAGCCCGCTTCGGCACAATCCGCCGATGTTCTTCAACCTGCCGACGCTCTTCACGTGGGCGCGCATCCTCGCGATCCCGCTCGTCGTCGGCGTCTACTACACGAGCTTTCCGCCGGAGACGCAGAACGTCGTCGGCACCGCGCTCTTCATCGTCGTCTCGATCACCGACTGGGCCGACGGCTACCTCGCGCGCAGGCTCGGCATGACGTCCTCGTTCGGCGCCTTCCTCGATCCGGTCGCCGACAAGCTGTTCGTCAGCGCGGCGCTGCTCGTGCTCGTGCACCTCGGCCGCGTCCACGCGCTGATCGCACTCATCATCATCGGCCGCGAGATCGCGATCTCGGCGCTGCGCGAATGGATGGCGCAGATCGGCGCGTCGCGCAGCGTCGCCGTCCACATGGTCGGCAAGGTGAAGACCGTCGTGCAGATGATCGCGATCCCGTTCCTGCTCTACCACGGGATGCTGTTCAGGATCATCGACACCAGGCTCTGGGGCACCGTGCTGATCGTCGCCTCGGCGGTGCTGACCATCTGGTCGATGGTCTACTACCTGCAAAAGGCGTTGCCGGAAATTCGCGCCCGTGTCCGCTGAACGCGCGGCAAGCCCGCGCCCGCCGGGCCGCCCGGAGGGCGCCGCGGCCCGCTCGGGCGGCAGCGAACGAAGCGAGCGTGGGGGCAGACCATTCGTGCGGGCCATGCCGTGGCTGTTCGTGCTCATCTGGTCGACGGGATTCGTCGTCGCCCGACTGGCGATGCCGCACGCGCCGCCGTTCGGGTTCCTCACCCTGCGCTTCGTCTTCTCGGCGGCGTGCTTCGCGGTCTGGATCGCGGCGGTCGCCGCGCCGTGGCCGCGCGGACGCACGCAGATGCTGCACCTCGCGGTGACCGGCGTGCTGATGCAGGCCGGCTACCTCGGCGGCGTCTGGGCGGCGGTGAAGGCAGGGCTCGGCGCCGGCACGACCGCGCTTCTCGTCGGCTTGCAGCCGGTGCTGACCGCGATCTGGCTGTCGCGCAACGCCGAGGTGCGCGGCGCCTCGGCGATGTCGACCCGGCGCTGGCTCGGCCTCGTCCTCGGCTTCGGCGGCATCGCGCTCGTCGTCTGGCCGAAGATCGGCGGCGAGGCGACGTTCGCGAATCTCGCCATGGCGACCGTCGCGCTCCTCAGCATCACCGCGGGGACGCTCTACCAGAAGCGCTTCGTCGCGCCGTGCGACGTGCGCACGGCGAGCGCGGTGCAGATGGCGGCGGCGTTCGTCGTCTGCCTGCCGCTCGCGCTGCTCGAGCGCGAGGCGATCGACTGGCATCCGAACATGATCGCGGCGATGGCGTGGTCGGTTGGCGCGCTGACGCTCGGCGGCAGCTCGCTGCTTTATCTGCTGATCCAGCGCGGCGAGGCGACGGTGGTCACGAGCCTGCTCTATCTGGTGCCGCCGTGCACCGCGCTGATGGCGTGGGCAATGTTCGGCGAGACGCTCACCGCCGTCATGATGGCGGGAATCGCCATCACCGTCGCCGGCGTCGCGCTCGTCGTCCGGCCGGCGAGCTCAGACCTCGAGGGAGAACCGAGATGAAGAAGACGCACCGCATCGCGGTGATTCCCGGCGACGGCATCGGCACCGAGGTCATGCCCGAGGGCGTCCGCGTCCTCGAGGCGGCGGCCGACAAGTTCGGCATCGGCCTCGCGTTCGACCACTTCGATTTCGCCGCCTGGCCGTACTACGAGCGCCACGGCAGCATGATGCCGGCCGACTGGAAGGACCGGATCGGCGGCCACGACGCGATCTTCTTCGGTGCCGTCGGCTGGCCCGAGAAGATCGCCGACCACGTGTCGCTCTGGGGATCTCTGCTCAAGTTCAGGCGCGAGTTCGACCTCTACGCGAACCTGCGGCCGGCGCGACTCATGCCCGGCGTCCGCTCGCCGCTCGCCGGCCTCTCGCCCGGCGACATCGACATGATGATCGTGCGCGAGAACACCGAAGGCGAGTACTCGTCGATCGGCGGCCGCATGTTCGAAGGCACCGATCGCGAGGTCGTCGTCCAGGAGACGGTGATGTCGAGGTTCGGCATCGACCGGGTCCTGAAGTTCGCGTTCGAGCTCGCGCAGTCGCGGCCGAAGAAGCACCTGACGTCGGCGACGAAGTCGAACGGCATCGCGATCACGATGCCGTACTGGGACGAGCGCGTCGACGCCATGGCGGGGCGCTATCCCGACGTCCGCGTCGACCGCTACCACATCGACATCCTCACCGCGCACTTCGTGCAGCGGCCGCAGGTGTTCGACGTCGTCGTCGCGAGCAACCTGTTCGGCGACATCCTGAGCGACCTCGGCCCGGCGTGCACCGGCACGATCGGCATCGCACCATCGGCGAACATCAACCCGACGCGCGAGCATCCGTCGCTGTTCGAACCGGTGCACGGCTCGGCGCCCGACATCGCCGGCCGCGGCATCGCCAACCCGATCGGGCAGATCTGGTCGGGCGCGCTGATGCTCGACTTCCTCGGCCACCGCGACGCGCACGACGCGATCCTCGCCGCGATCGAGACGGTGCTCGACCCGAGCGGCGCCGGACCGAAGACGCGCGACCTCGGCGGCACCGCGAGCACGTCCGACCTCGGCCGCGCCGTCGCGGCAGCGCTCGTCGCGACGCGTGCTGCGCCGCGTTAGCTGCGCTGTCAAGCACGGATTCCACGGCGAAGCGCAGATTTCCTCCGCCCATCCATCAATTTGACGCGCGAACCCGTCTTGACACTGCTGTTTCGCAACGCTGTAATCGTTTTGCCCCGGTGCGCACCTCGATGCGACCGCGCGCCGCACCCACCGAATTCCTTCGTGAGCCAGCATTCCTGAGGGGGACCCTTTTGTGAACAAATCCGAACTGATCGAGCACATCGCGAAGCAGGCAGACATCTCGAAGGCGGCGGCCACGCGCGCACTCGAAGCGATGATCGGCGGCGTCAAGACGAGCCTGAAGAAGAACACCGCGGTGTCATTGGTCGGCTTTGGAACCTTCACGGTCGGCAAGCGCGCGGCGCGCAGCGGCCGCAATCCGCGCACCGGCGCGGCGATCAAGATCAAGGCGGCGAAGGTGCCGAAGTTCCGCGCCGGCAAGGCGCTGAAGGACGCTCTCAACTGATCGTCACGAGCGATGCGGCGAGGGTGCTTAGCTCAGCTGGTAGAGCGCCGCCCTTACAAGGCGTAGGTCGGGGGTTCGAACCCCTCAGCACCCACCACCCCGCCGCGGGTCCGGGCGTCGCGCTCGGCTAGAATTCGTCCCCTTTTCCACGCAGGTGAAAGGCGAACCGCGGTTCGCCTTTCTCGCATCTACCCGCGATGTTCGACTTCTTCCGCCGGCACACGCGCGCGCTGCAGTTCGTGCTGTTCCTGCTCGTGTTCCCGTCGTTCGTGTTCTTCGGCATCCAGGGCTACAGCCGGTTTGCCGGCAACGACCAGCAGGTCGTCGCTCACGTCGCGGGCCAGCCGGTCTCGCAGGCCGAGCTCGATGCGGCGGTGCGCGAGCGCGTCGAGCGCGCGCGCAGGCAGATGCCGACCCTCGACCCGAAGCTGTTCGAGTCGCCCGAGATGCGGCGGGTCGCGCTCGAAGGCGTCGTGCGCGACCACTTGACGATGGCCGCAGCGGACAAGATGAACCTGCGCGCGACCGACGACCGGCTCGACCGCTTCTTCAAGACGGATCCGGAGTTCGCTTCGCTGCGCAACGCCGACGGCAGCATCAACCGCGACGTGTTGACCGCGCTCAACATGTCGTCGGAGGCCTTCGCGGAGCGGCTGCGCCAGGACCTCAGCCGCCGGCAGGTGTTCGAGCCGGTCGCGGCCTCGGCGCTGGCGCCGGCCGCTGCCGCCTCGGCGGCGCTCGATGCGATGTACCAGCAGCGCGAGGTCCAGGTCGAGCGCTTCGACGCCAAGGACCAGCTCGCCAAGTCGGCGCCGACCGACGCCGAGGTCGAGGCGTACTACAAGGACCCGACGAACGCGGCGCAGTTCCAGGCGCCGGAGGAAGCGCAGATCGAATACGTCGTCCTCGACCTCGACGCCGTGAAGAAGGGCATCGCCGTCTCCGACGACGACCTCCGCAAGTACTACAGCGAGAACGAGAAGCGCTACACCGCGCCCGAGGAACGGCGCGCCAGCCACATCCTCGTCAAGGCCGACAAGGACGCGCCAAAGGCGGAGCGCGAGAAGGCGCGCGCGAAGGCCGAGACGCTGCTCGCCGAGATCCGCAAGAACCCGCAGTCGTTCGCCGAGCTCGCGCGCAAGAACTCCGACGACGAGGGCTCGGCGGCGAAGGGCGGCGACCTCGACTGGTTCGGACGCGGCCAGATGGTCAAGCCGTTCGAGGATGCGGCGTTCACGCTGAAGCCGGGCGAGACGAGCGGGGTCGTCGAGAGCGACTTCGGCTACCACATCATCCAGGTGAGCGGCGCGCGCGGCGGCGAGAAGAAGAGCTTCGAGTCGGTCCGCGGCGCGATCGAGAACGAGGTCCGCAACCAGCTCGTGCAGAAGCGCTTCTCCGACGCCGCCGTCGAGTTCGGCGACACCGTCTACGAACAGCCCGACAGCCTGAAGCCCGCTGCGGACAAGTGGAAGCTGGAGGTTCGCACCGCGCAGCACGTCACCCGCGCGCCGGCATCGGCTGCGAGCGGCGCACTCGCCAGCCCGCGCTTCCTCGAGGCGCTGTTCTCGCCCGAATCGACGCGCGACAAGAAGAACACCAAGGCGATCGACGTCGGCGCCAACCAGCTCGCCGCCGGCCGCGTCGTCCAGTACGCGCCGGCGCACCTGTTGCCGCTCGCCGACGTCAAGGACCGGATCCGGCAGCAGCTCGCCGCCAGGCGCGCCGGCGAGCTCGCCGCCAAGCTCGGCCAGGAGCGCCTCGCCAAGCTGCAGGCGAATCCCGGTGAAGCCTTCCCCGGGCAGCCGGTGCTCGTCTCGCGCGCGCAGCCGCGCGACGTGCCGCGTCCGTTGCTCGACGCGGTGCTCAAGGCGCCGGTCGCGAAGCTGCCGGCGTTCGTCGGCGTCTCGCTCGGCGACCAGGGCTACGCGGTCGCCAAGATCCTGAAGACGGCAGGGCGCGACCCCGTCGTCGCCGACGCGACGAAGGCAAACGCGCAGTACGCGCAGGTCTGGGCCGAGGCCGAGGCGCAGGCGTATTACGCCGCGCTCAAGTCGCGCTTCAAGGTGAGCGTCAACGAGGCCGCGCTGGCCCGCGAGGGTGCGGCGAGCGAGCCGCGCTGAGGTCGCGCTGCGCCGCCCGCGCGGCGCCTCGTCGAAGCGGGCGCCGAGAGGTGCGCTCGTATAATCGTTCGCTTCGGCGGTGGCTGTAGCTCAGTTGGTAGAGTCCGGGATTGTGATTCCCGTTGTCGTGGGTTCGAGTCCCATCAGCCACCCCACGCAGCACCTTCTCGCCAGGCCTACGTCGAGGCGCGACGCGGCGCTCAGCCGCCGGCGAGCAGCCCCGCGCTGACGGCAGCGATCGTCAACACGATCGCGAGCCAGAGCAGCCGACCCCAACCGGCCTCGTCGTCGCTCTCGGCGGCGATGCGCAGCGCAGTGAAGGTCGAATCCGGGAAGGGCATTCGCGCACGATAGGGCAGCGCGCACCGCCCATGCATCCGCATGCGAACGAAGTCGGCGTGCGCCGTCACATTTCCACGCTCGCGCAGCTCGATGTTGCGCGCCGCGCAACGGATCGCCGCATCAGGGTCGGTTGTAGCGATTGAAGATCGGCAGGTCGAGGACGGTGCCCTTGGCCTTCTCGGCCCGCTGCGGGGACTCGGCGCGCAGCTTGGCGACGAGGCGCTGGCGGTCGGCTTCCTGCCTCGCCTTCGTGGCCTCGGCGCTGCGCACGGCGGGCGTCGACGATGCAGCAGCGGCTGGACGGTCGCCCGCGAGCACGGGCGCAGTCGCCGCTGCGAGCGCCGCGACGAGCCATGGAAGGATGCGGTGAGTCGTCATGCAACCTCATCGGCTGCAACGACGAGTCCTGAAGCGCCGTTCAGATGTTTCGCATCGGCCGCGACGGGAACGACAGGCAGTCTTCGTCGGCGCCGCGGGCGTAGATCGCCTCTGCGACCGCCTCGGGGGGCATCGTGCGCCAGCGCGTGATCCTGGCCATGTCGTCGACGGTGTGCATCGCCGCGAGCGGGTCGAGCTCGGGGTCGAGCTCGAGCATCCGCTTGGCGCAACGATGCACCCAGGCGCTGGTCGAGGGCACGTGCACCGGTGGAAAGGAGGGGTCTGTACCTTGCGTGTCGGGGCTCATCGATCGCTGTCGAGCGCGGGGAGCGCAAGGCTAGGCATGCAAGCGACGTGCGTCGCTGCCGTCCGGCGACACCGACCGGTGACCGTGCGGATTTCACGCGGCGCCGACAGCGCCGCGGCTCAGTCGTTCGTCATCACCAGCTTGCCGCGCACGGTCCGCGAGCCCATGCGCTCGTAGGCGGAGGGCAGCTGGTCCATCGGCAGTCGCCGATCGATCACCGGCTTCACCTTTCCTTCGGCGTACCAGCGCGCGAGCTCGGCGAGCGCGGCGGCGTTCGCCTTCGGCTCGCGGCGCGCGAACTCGCCCCAGAAGACGCCGACGATCGAAGCGCCCTTGAGCAGCGCGAGGTTGAGCGGCAGCGCAGGAATCGCGCCCTGCGCGAAGCCGATGACGAGATAGCGACCGCGCCACGCGATCGAGCGGAACACCGGCTCGGCGAGGTCGCCGCCGACGGGGTCGTAGACGACGTCGGCGCCCTTGCCGCCGGTGAGCTCCTTCAGCGCGTCGCGGATGTTGCCGGTCGCGTAGTTGATCGTCGCGTCGGCGCCGATCGAGCGGCAGAGCTCGCCCTTCTCGTCGCTGGAAGACGCTGCGATGACGCGTGCGCCGAGCACCTTGCCGATCTGGATCGCCGCCGTGCCGACACCGCCGGCGGCGCCGAGGACGAGCAGCGTCTCGCCGGCCTTCAGCTGGCCGCGGTCGACCAGCGCGTGGTGCGTCGTCGCGTAGGTGAGGATGAAGGCCGCCGCATCGTCGAACGCGAAGCCGGCGGGCAGCGGCATGACGAGTGCAGCGTCGACGACGGCGTGCGTCGCGAAGCCGCCGGTGCCGCCGAACGCGGCGACCGCGTCGCCGACCTTGAGGTGCGTCACGCTGGCGCCGACCGCCTCGATCGTCCCCGCGTACTCCGAGCCGGGGACGAAGGGCAGCGGCGGCTTCATCTGGTACTTGTCCTGGACGATCAGCAGGTCCGGGAAGTTGAGGCTGGCGGCGCGGATCGCGACGCGCACCTGGCCGGCCTGCGGCTCGGGCGTCGGCAGCTCCTTCCACTGCAGCGCCTCGACTCCGGTCGGCTTCTCGCACAGCCACGCATGCATTGCTGGGTCCCTTTCGCGAATGCGTTCGCGTCGAACGCCGTGTCGAAGATCATACGCAGCGCGCGCTGCGCAGCGCCGAAGCAGGACGACGACTCCCTACAATCTTCGCGTGCGCATCCTGATCGCCAACGACGACGGCTACCTCGCTCCCGGCCTGGCGGCGCTCGTCAAGGCGTGCGAAGGGCTCGGCGAGCTCGACGTCGTCGCGCCCGAGCAGAACGCGAGCGGGACGTCGAACTCGCTGACGCTCAACCGCGGCCTCTCGGTGTACGTCGCCGCGAACGGTCACCGCTACATCAACGGCACGCCGTCCGATTGCGTCCATCTCGCGCTCTCGGGCCTGCTCGAGCACCGCCCCGACCTCGTCGTCTCGGGGATCAACCAGGGCGCGAACATGGGCGACGACACGCTCTACTCGGGCACCGTGGCGGCGGCGATGGAAGGCTTCCTGTTCGGCATTCCGGCGATTGCGTTCTCGCAGGTGCAGAAGGGCTGGCTCGAGCTCGAGGCGGCCGCGCGCGTCGCGCGCAGCGTCATCGAGCACGTGCTGCGCGAGCCGCCGTCGCCGCCGCACTACCTTCTCAACGTCAACATCCCGAACCGCGCCGACGCCGACGCGCGGCCGCGCCGCATCACGCGGCTCGGTCGCCGCCACGCGAGCGAGCCGGTGATCCGGCAGGTGAGCCCGCGCGGCGACACGCTGTTCTGGATCGGTCCCGCAGGCGACGCGCGAGAAGCCGGACCAGGAACCGATTTCCACGCGACCGCGAGCGGCGAAGTCTCGATCACGCCGCTGCACGTCGACCTCACGGACCACGCGACCTTGCCCGACTGGCGGCGCTGGCTCGGCGACGCGGCGCCATGACGAGCGAGCGGCCGCCGCGCCGCTTTCCGCTCGCGCTCGACCACGTCGCCGGCGCGGGCGAAGCGCGTCGTGGGGGTGGTGAGAAGCGCGCTTCCGCATCCGGTCTGATCCGGCCGCAGCGACACGTCGCCGCTGCGCACGCCGACGCCGCGCGCGCACGGCCCGCAGTCGGCCTCGGACTCGACTCGGCCGACGTGCGCGCGCGCATGGTCGAGAGGCTGCGCCGCGACGGCGCCAGCGATGCGCGCGTCCTCGCGGCCTTTGCCGCCGTGCCGCGCCATCTCTTCGTCGACGCGGCGCTCGCGACGCAGGCGTACGAGGACACGAGCCTGCCGATCGGCCACGGCCAGACGATCTCGAAGCCGTCGGTCGTCGCGCGCATGCTCGAGCTGCTCTGCGGCGGCGCGAACGCGCAGGCGCGCGGCGACCTCGGCGCGGTGCTCGAGATCGGCAGCGGCTGCGGCTACCAGGCGGCGCTGCTCTGCCAGCTCGGCCGTCGCGTCGTCTCGGTCGAGCGGCTGCGGCCGCTGCACGAGAAGGCGCGCACGCTGCTCGCGTCGCTGCGCGAGACGCGGCTGCGCCTCGTCTACGGCGACGGCGTGCTCGGCCACGCACCCGGAGCTCCGTACGACAGCATCGTCGCCGCTGCGGGCGGCAGCGAGATCCCGCAGGCGTGGCTCGACCAGCTCGCTGTCGGCGGCAGGCTCGTCTCGCCGGTGCAGGACCCGGCCGGTCGCGAGCAGATCCTCGTCGTCGTCGACCGGCTCGCCGAGGGCTTTGCCCGCAGCGTCCACGGGGCCGTCAAGTTCGTCCCCTTAAAATCGGGCCTCGCTCGCTGACGACGAATCACCCGGTCTCCAATGCCATTGATCGAAGCCGCGGCGCTTCGCCGCTGCCTTGTCCTGCTCGCTGCCGGCATGTTCGTGGCCGGCTGCTCGACGTCTCCGAACCGCGCGCCGGTCGAGGAGCGCATCGCCGTTCCGCGGTCGATGGTCGCGGCGAGTCCGGCGGCGAGCGCCGCGTCCGCAGCGGACGCGAAGGGCACTGCCGCCGTCGCCGACCCCAACAGCGGCAAGCCCGGCTACTACACCGTCAAGTCCGGCGACACGCTGATCCGGATCGGCCTCGACAGCGGCCAGAACTGGAAGGACCTGATGCGCTGGAACAACCTGTCGAACCCGAACGTGATCGAGGTCGGTCAGGTGATCCGCGTCGTGCCGCCCGGAGTCGATCCGACCGTGGCGACGACGCGGCCGGTGGCGACCGCGCGCGTCGAGACGCGCTCGCTCGACGCCAAGGGCGCAGCGAGCGCTCCGGCCGGCGCCGCATCGGCGCCGCTCGCGGCAGCGGCGGCGGCGAGCCAGCCGGCAGCGGCCACCGCCGCGCGCGAACCGCCACCGCCGCGCGAAGGCGACGACGACGTCAACTGGGGCTGGCCGGCGACGGCGCCCGTCGCGATGCCGTTCGACGATGCGCGCAACAAGGGGCTCGTCTTCCGCGGCAAGCCGGGCGATCCGGTCTACGCCGCCGCCGACGGTCGCGTCGTCTACGCCGGCTCCGGGCTGCGCGGCTACGGCAACCTCGTCATCCTCAAGCACAACTCGACGTACCTGACGGCGTACGCGCACAACCAGACGCTGCTCGTCAAGGACGACCAGAACGTCAAGCGCGGCCAGAAGATCGCCGAGATGGGATCGAGCGACGCCGACAGCGTGCAGCTGCACTTCGAGATCCGCCGCCAGGGCAAGCCGATCGACCCGGCGCGCCTGCTGCCGGCGCGCTAGTCGGCGAAGCGGGATCGACGTGTCGCCGGTCCTCGCCTTCGACATCGAGACGATTCCCGACGTCGCCGGGCTGCGCGTGCTGCGCAGCGCGGACCCGGCGCTGACCGACGCCGAGGTGCACGCCGCCGAGATCGCCGACCGCGCAGCGCGCAACAAGAGCGACTTCCTGCCGCCGCACCTGCAGCGCGTCCTCGTCGTCTCGTGTGTCTTTCGCGGCAAGCAAGGCCTCTTCGTGCACTCCTTCGTCGACCTCGAGCGCGACGGCAGAAGCGAGGAGGGCGACGTCATCCAGGCGTTCTTCGACCGCATCGAGAAGCACAAGCCGCAGCTCGTCAGCTGGAACGGCGGCGGGTTCGATCTGCCCGTGCTGCAGCAGCGCGGCATGCGCCACGGCGTCGTTGCGCCGCGCTACTGGGACATGGGCCAGGACGACGACAGCGACCGCGAGCACCGCTACAACAACTACATCAGCCGCTACCACCTGCGCCACGTCGACCTGATGGACCTGCTCGCGCTCTACCAGTCGAAGGCGAACGCGCCGCTCGACGCGATGGCCAAGCTGTGCGGGTTCCCAGGCAAGCTCGGCATGGACGGCTCGCAGGTCTACGCCGCGTACCTCGACGGGCGCCGCGACGAGGTCCGCCGCTACTGCGAGACCGACGTCATGAACACGTACCTGCTCTGGCTGCGCTTCGAGAAGATGCGCGGCCGTCTCGACGAGGCAGGGTATCAGCGCGAGATCGCGCTCGCGCGCGAGACCGTCGCCGCGATCGCCGAGCCGCACTGGGCCGAGTATCTCGCGGCGTGGCCGGTCGAGCCGATCCGGCCGACGCGCGCAGGCGCACGAGCGGACGTCGAGAACGGCGTGCGCGAAGCCATGCCGCCACCCGACGACGTTCCGCCGCTCGACGAGCGCGCCGCCGCCGAAGCGGCCGGCGAGGCAGCGCCGCCGGCGGTCGAGCCGGCGACGATCGCGGTCGTCGAGACGACGACCACGACCACCGAGACGACCGTCTACATCGACTCGGCGAGCATCCGCGCGTAGTCGTCGCGCGTCGCGAGGCGCGGATTCGTCTTGTGCGTGTGGTCGGCCATCGCGCCGTCGATGATCCGCTCGAACATCGAGGGCTCGACACCGAGGGCGGCGAGCCCGGACGGCAGCCCGAGGCGGCCGTTCATCGTGCGGATCGCGTCGGCGACCGCGTCCGCCGGCGAGGTCGATGGCGCGAGGCCCATCGCATGCGCCATGCGCTCGAGGCGCCGCTCCTTGACGATCGACGGTGCGCTCGCGTTGAAGCGGACGACCGCAGGCAGGAACATCGCGTTCAGCGTGCCGTGGTGCAGCTTGGGATCCGCGCCGCCGAGGCTGTGGCTGAGGCTGTGGACGCAGCCGAGGCCCTTCTGGAACGCCATCGCGCCCTGCATGCTCGCGCTCATCATCGCGAAGCGCGCGTCGCGGTCGCTGCCGTCGCGCGTCGCGCGCTCGATGTGCGACCAGGCGCGCTCGAGGCCGTCGAGCGCGATGCCGTCGGCGGGCGGATTGACCGCCGGCGCCATGAACGTCTCCATGCAGTGCGCGATCGCGTCCATGCCCGTCGCCGCGGTGAGGAACGCAGGCAGGCCGAGCGTCAGCTCGGGATCGCAGATCGCCGTCTTCGGCACCAGATGCCAGCTGTGGAAGCCGAGCTTGCGCCCGTCGTCGACGATCACGATCGCGCCGCGCGCGACCTCGCTGCCGGTGCCGGCCGTCGTCGGGATCGCGATCAGCGGCGCGACCTTGTCGCTGATCCTGCCGCTGCCGCCTTCGATCGTCGCGTACGTCGCAAGCGGACCGTCGTGCGTCGCCGCGATCGCGACGCCCTTGGCGAGGTCGATGCTCGAGCCGCCGCCGACGGCGACCAGGCCGTCGCAGTCGCCACTGCGGTAGGCATCGACTGCAGCGCGCACCGCGCGCTCGGTGGGATTCGACGGCGTCGCGTCGAACACCGCGTGTTGCCTGCCGGCGAGCGCCGCCAGCGCGCGATCGAGCAGCCCCGCTGCGCGCACGCCGGCGTCGGTGACGACGAGCGGCCTTCGGATGCCGGCGCGGTCGAGCTCCTGCGGCAGCAGGGCGAGCGCGCCGAAGTCGAGCTGGACCTGGGTGATGTAGTGGATGAGGGCCATGCACGAGTCTGGCACACTGCCGCGCCCCGCGCGCGGCCCTGCCGCTGCCCTACGATCGTCGATCGACTCGCCGACCGCCGCCATGCAACGTTCCGACTTCCGCTTTCTCGATCGCCTGCGCGTCCGCTGGGTCGAGATCGACGCCCAGCAGATCGTCTTCAACGCGCACTACCTGATGTACTTCGACACCGCCATCGCGGGGTACTGGCGCGCGCTCGCGATGCCGTACCACGAGACGATGGCAGCGCTCGGCGGCGACATGTTCCTGCGCAAGGCGACCGCCGAGTACCTTTCGTCTGCCGTGTACGACGACGTGCTCGACATCGGCATCCGCTGCGCGCGCATCGGCAACTCGTCGATCCTCTTCCAGGCCGGCGCGTTCCGCCAGGAGCAACTGCTCGTGAGCGGCGAGCTCGTCTACGTCTTCGCGGACCCGAAGGTGAAGCAGCCGCTGCCGGTGCCGCCGGCCTTGCGCGCGCTGTTCGAGAGCTTCGAGGCGGGCGAGCCGATGGTCGACGTGCGCGTCGGCAGCTGGCGCGAGCTCGAGGGCGCGGCGCGACCGATCCGCGCCGACGTCTTCGTCGGTGAGCAGAAGATTCCCGCCGAGATGGAGTGGGACGACGCCGATCCGGACGCGGTGCACGCCGTCGCGTTCAACCGCATGGGACGCGCGCTCGGCACCGGCCGCATGCTCGAGCACGTTCCGGGGACCGCGAAGATCGGCCGGATGGCGGTCGCGGCGGCGGCGCGCCACTACGGCGTCGGTCGCGCCGTCCTCGACGCGCTGCTCGATGCGGCGCGCGCGCGCGGCGATCGTCAGGCGATGCTGCACGCGCAGCTCGGCGCGGCGCGCTTCTACGAGCGCGCCGGCTTCGTGCGCCGCGGACCGGCGTTCGAGGAAGCGGGCATCGCCCACGTCGAGATGCTGCGCGCGCTGTAGGCGCGATCGCGTGCGCAACGAGCGCGCGCTAGTCGGTGCGGCCGACGACCTCGAATGCCTCGACGTGACGATCGCCGGCAAGGAGCGGTCGGACCGCCGCAGCGGCGGCGGCGATCGTCGCTTCCGTCGCCGCGTCGACTCCGCCGCTGACGCTGGCGCTCGCGTCGGCCGACACGCGCGCATACGTCTCCATCCACGTCTCGCGTTCGCCGTCGCGGCGGATCAGGAGGCGCGCCCGCAGTCCCGGCAGCGAGCGCTCGAGCGATCGCTGCATCGCCTCGACTGCCCGCCGCGCGGAATCGGCGTTGCGCGCCTCGACGTGGTACCAGACGAAGAGCTCGCGCGCGCGCTCGTTCACGACGCGACGGCGGTGTCGAGCGGGACGGAGTAGGGCAGCTCGCGCCGCGTCAACAGCGCGCCGTCCGCGGCGCCGAGGCGGAGCTCGTCGCCGAGCGCGGCGAGTCGCAACTCGACGAGCGCGCTGCCGCCGCCTTGCAGCGGATGCGCCGCGGCGTTCGCGACAGTCCCGACAGGCTCGTTCGCGGCACCGCTCGCGAAGACGTCCTGACCGGCGGCGGGAACGACGTCGCAGTCGAACAAAAAAACGCGGCGCTTCGTCGTGCCGCGGTACTGGCTGCGCGCGACGACTTCCTGGCCGGGATAGCAGCCCTTCTGGAAGTCGACCCCGCCGACGAGCTCGAAGTTGACCATCTGCGGAACGAAGCGATCGACCGTCGCCGCTTCGATCGTCACGATGCCGCTCTCGACCTCGAGCCAGCGCCACGTGTCGATCGACAGCGCTGCCGCCGAGGCGAGGTCGGCGTGCGAAGCCGCCGGCGCGACGAGCCACGCGCGCTCGACGCCGGCAGCGCCCGGCAGGCGGACGAGCGTCGTCTGAGCGCGAGCGCGCACCTGCCAGACCGCGACGTCGTCGAGCAGCGCTTCCGCCGGCTCGCCGGCGACGCCGAACACGGCGAGCTCGTCGCTGGCGTCGCTCAGCCTGCACTTGGCGCGCAGGACGAACATCGACAGGCGCTTCAGCGTCGGCGCGAGGATCTCGCGCTGGCACGAGAGCAAGAACTCGTCGGCGGCGGGACGCCAGACGACGAAGCTCGCCTGCAGCCGGCCCTTGGCCGAGCAGAAACCGGCGAGGCGGGCGCTGCCGCCATCGAGGCTCGCGACGTCGTTGGTGAGCTGGCCCTGCAGGAACGACGCCGCGTCGGCGCCGCTGGCGCGAATCACGCCACGATCGGTCAGGCGGCAGACGCCCCCGATCGCGAACTCGTTGGACATGGCCCATTATCATTCTGCTGCCCTGGTTTCGAAGGGCGCGGGTCTTGTGGTCGAGGGCCAGCGCCGTGTCGCTGTCGATGAGATTCGCGCGTGTTCTCCTCCTCGTCGCGCTGGCGGCGACGGTCGCTGCGGTCTCTCTCGCCACGACGTGGCTCAACCGTCCGCTGGGACTTGCCGGCGAGACCGCGGAGTTCTCGGTCGAACCCGGCAAGACGTCGCGCGAGATCGCCGATGGCTGGGTGCGCGCCGGCGTGCAGACCTCGCCGTTCCTGCTTTACCAATGGTTTCGCTGGTCGGGACGCGCGCGCCAGATCCGCGCCGGCAGCTACGAGATCGGCGCCGGCACGACGCCGATCCGGTTGCTCGACAAGATGGTGCGCGGCGACGAGACGCTCGCCACGGTGCGCTTCACCGAAGGCTGGACGTTTCGCCAGATCCGCGCCGAGCTCGCGCGCGCCGACGGCCTCAAGGCGACGATCGCCACGATGAGCGATGCCGACGTGATGACGGCGCTCGGCGCTCCGGGCATGTCGCCGGAAGGGCGCTTCCATCCGGACACCTACGCGTACAGCAAGGGCTCGACCGACCTCGCGCTCCTGAAGCGCGCCTACCGTGCGATGGCCAAGCGCCTCGCCGACGCCTGGCAGGAGCGCGATCCGGCGACGCCGCTGCAAAGCCCCGACGAGGCGCTCACGCTGGCGTCGATCGTCGAGAAGGAGACCGGAGTCGCTGCCGATCGCGGTCGGGTCGCCGGCGTCCTCGTCAACCGCCTGCGCATCGGCATGCCGCTGCAGACCGATCCGACCGTGATCTACGGCCTCGGCGCTGCGTTCGACGGCAACCTGCGCAAGCGCGACCTGCTGACCGACGGGCCCTACAACAGCTACACGCGCGCCGGCCTGCCGCCGACGCCGATCGCGGTGCCCGGACGCGCGTCGCTGCTCGCCGCGGTTCGCCCGGAGCAGACCAAGGCGCTCTACTTCGTGTCGCGCGGCGACGGCAGCAGCGAGTTCAGCGAAACGCTCGCCGATCACAATCGGGCGGTCAACCGCTACCAGCGAAAGCCGCAAGCGCAATGAGAGGCTGGTTCATCACCTTCGAGGGCATCGACGGCGCCGGCAAGTCGACGCACATCGAGCCGCTCGCCGCGCGGCTGCGCGAGCGCGGCCGGCGCGTCGTGTGCACGCGCGAGCCTGGCGGCACGCCGCTCGCCGAGCAGCTGCGCGCGCTGCTCCTGAACGAGGCGATGGACGGCGTCGTCGAGACGCTGCTCGTCTTCGCGGCGCGGCGCGACCATCTCGACCGCGTCATTGCGCCGGCGCTCGGACGCGGCGACACCGTGCTCTGCGACCGCTTCACCGATGCGACGTTCGCGTACCAGGGCGCCGGACGCGGCCAGGACGAGGGCATGCTGCGCGATCTCGAGCGCTGGGTGCACGCCGGGTTGCAGCCCGACCTGACGCTCTGGTTCGACGTCGATCCTGCGGTCGCGGCAGCGCGGCGCGCGAAGGCGCGCGCGTCGGATCGCTTCGAGTCCGAGGACAGCGCCTTCTTCGAGCGCGTCCGCGCCGGCTACGCGGCGCGCATGCGTGCCGCGCCCGAGCGGTTCTGCAGGATCGACAGCACGCTCGACAAGGACGCCGTCGTCCGGCAGGTCGACGCAGCGGTCGCAGCGCTCGAGGAGCGGCGGCGATGAGCGCGCACGCCGAGAGCGGCGCCGCCGAGGCGCCGATCGAACTGCCGTGGCTCGTCGCGCCGCTGCGCACGACGCTGGCGACGCGCGCCGCGCACGCGCTGCTCGTCTCGGGTCCCGGCAACGTCGGCCAGTTCGAGCTCGCGCTCGCGCTCGCCCGAGGCTGGCTCTGCGAAGACGACGCGCGCCCGCTCGTCGACCGCCCTTGCGGTCTGTGCCCGAGCTGCCGTCTGCACGCGGCGCGTTCGCACCCCGACCTGCTCGTGCTCGTGCCCGAAGCGATGCGCGAGCCGCTCGGCTGGGACCTCGCCAGCGGCGAAGGCGAGGAGGGCGGCGAGGGCGGCAAGCGCAAGCCGAGCAAGGACATCCGCGTCGAGGCCGTGCGTGCCGCGATCGCGTTCGCGTGCACGACGTCGGCGCGCGGCCGCGGCAAGTTCGTCGTCGTCCATCCGGCCGAACGGATGAACGAGGTGGCCGCGAGCGCTTTCCTGAAGACGCTCGAGGAGCCCGCCGGCGATGCCCGCTTCCTGCTCTGCTCCGCGGCGCCCGACCAGCTGCTGCCGACGATCCGCAGCCGCTGCCAGCACGTCGCCCTGCCGGTGCCCGATCGGGCGCAGGCCGAAGCGTGGCTCGAACGACAGGGCATCGCCGACGCCGCGGTGCTGCTCGCGGCGAGCGGCGGACATCCGCAGGACGCCGCCGAGCTCGCTGCGCGCGGCCTCGACGGCGCGACGTGGCTGGCGCTGCCGCGGCGGGTCGCGCAGGGCGACGCGAGCACGCTGCAAGGCTGGCCGCTGCCGCTCGCCGTCGACGCGCTGCAGAAGGTCTGCCACGACGCGCTCTGCGTCGCGTGCGGCGGCGCGGCGCGCTACTTCCCCGGCGATCGCGTCAGCAAGGCCGCTTCGCTCGCCGCGCTGCTCGGCTGGTCGCGCGAGCTCGCGCGCGTCGCGACCGAGGCCGAGCATCCCTGGTCGGTCGACCTGGCGATCGAAAGCCTCGTCGGGCAGGGCCGCGAAGCGTTGAAAACCTCGCGCTCCACGGACGGCCAAGGCAGGGGCTTGTCGATACACTCGCGCCGATGAACCAGCCCGCCGCGCGCGCCGCCGCCGCTCCTCCCGCGAACGTGCCGGCGCAGGCAGCGGCCCGCCCGAGCGTCATCCAGCTCGTCTTTCGCGAGCGTGGCGCGCTCTATGCCGCGTACATGCCGATGTTCAGCGAAGGCGGCATCTTCGTGCCGACGACGCGCGATTACCGCCTCGGCGAGGACATCTACCTGCTGCTGTCGCTGCCCGACGACCCGCAGCGCTATCCGGTCGCGGGCAAGGTCGGCTGGATCACGCCCGCGAACGCGTCGGGCGGCCGCACACAGGGTGTCGGCGTGCGCTTTCCCAACGACGAGAAGAGCCGCGCGCTGCGCGCCAGAATCGAGGAAGCGCTCGGGACGTCGATCTCCTCGGTCAAGCCGACCCAGACGATCTGACGCGAGCGCCCCGCCGGAGCCGTCGTGAGGCTCCGCACGCGTCCCACGCGCTCGCCCATGTTCGTCGATTCGCACTGCCACCTGAGCTCGCCCGAGCTGATCGCGCGGCTCCCCGAGATCCGCGCCGCGATGCGCGCGGCCAGCGTCGATCAGGCGCTGTGCATCTGCACGACGCTCGACGAGTTCGAGCGCGTCCACGCGCTGGCGCTCGGCGACGCCGACCTCTGGTGCAGCGTCGGCGTCCATCCCGACGAGGAGGACGCGCGCGAGCCGACGGTCGAGTCGCTCGTCGCCCTCGCTGCGCTGCCACGGGTCGTCGCGATCGGCGAGACCGGGCTCGACTACTACCGGCTCGGCGAGCGGAGCGTCGCCGACATGGCGTGGCAGCGCGAGCGCTTCCGCCTCCACGTTCGCGCCGCGCGCGCCAGCAGCAAGCCGCTCGTCGTGCACACGAGAAGCGCGTCGGCGGACACGATCGACGTCCTGCGCGACGAGCAGGGCGACGCGGTCGGCGGCGTCTTCCACTGCTTCACCGAGACGGCCGCGGTGGCGCGCGCCGCGCTCGACCTGGGCTTCTTCATCTCGTTCTCCGGAATCCTGACGTTTCGCAACGCCGATGAGCTGCGCGAGGTCGCGGCCTTCGTTCCGCTCGATCGTTGCCTCGTCGAAACGGACAGCCCGTACCTCGCGCCCATGCCGCTGCGCGGCAAGGTGAACACTCCGGCCAACGTGCCGCTGGTCGCTGCACGCCTGGCCGAGGTCAAGGGCCTGCCGCTCGAACGCATCGCCGAGACGACGACGGCGAACTTCGCCCGGCTCTTCCTGCCAACTGTTCCACGAAGCTCAAGCGTTTCTTGAAGGTTGCCGTCACGGAAGGCTTGCGACGCGGCTTTCGGTTCAGCGCGCAAGCTATTGTCGCGTCTCGGAATTCTCGGACGCAGCCGAGCTGAGCCGACAGCGTTTGTCGGCATTTGGACGACAGGGCATCTAGCCGCCCGCCAGCTTCTGCGGCGAGACCTCCATTCCTAGAGTCGCGCTTCCAGCGACAGCCGAGGTCTCCCATGCAACCGAGCGACGACAGCCAGGAAGCCGTCAATCCTTTCGCCCTCATGACCGCTCCCGAAGCGGTGTTCGCGGCCCTCGAGCGGTCGGACCGCCTGGCGCGCCTGAAGAGCACGATCTGCCGTCCGCTCGACAAGCCGCGGCCCGAGAAACCGCTCGTCGAGCTGCGCGCGTTCGACGAGTCGGTCGAGAAGTCGCCGGAGATCGACGAGACGTTCGGCGACGAGTCGTTCGGCACGCCGATCTGACGTCGCCGCCGCGGCGCGGAACACCGACCTTGTGGTTCTAATCGCTACAATGTATATTATGTCAACTGTCTGAGAGATTTGAAACGCGGGTCAGGGTCCTCTCAGCTTCCCCGGCAGCGCATCGGGTGCCCTCTCGTGCAGCGTTGTTTCCGCCACGCAAACCCTGCTGACAACGCAGTGCACCGAGCCTACGATCGCTTGTTCGCGTTTGCGCCAACGCAGTGCCGCCATGCATTCGGGCGGTGCGGGAAAGAGAGATTTGCGATCCACCGACATCGGCGATCCGGACTACTTTCATAGAGTCGTCGATTGCCAGTGGGCATGCCCGGCCCACACCCCGGTTCCCGAGTACATCCGCCTCATCGCGGCAGGCCGCTACACCGACGCCTATCTCGTCAACTGGGAATCGAACGTGTTTCCGGGGATCCTCGGACGCACGTGCGACCGCCCTTGCGAGCCCGCCTGCCGCCGCGGCCGCGTCGAGGAAGCGCAGGCCGCGCAGCCCGAGCCCGTCGCGATCTGCCGCCTGAAGCGCGTCGCCGCCGACTTCAAGGACGACAACATCCTCGAGCACCTGCCGCGTGCGGCGGCGAAGAACGGCAAGCGGATCGCGTGCGTCGGCGCCGGGCCGGCGTCGCTGACGGTCGCGCGCGATCTCGCTCCGCTCGGCTACGAGGTCGTCGTGTTCGATGGCGACGCGAAGTCGGGCGGCATGATCCGCTCGCAGATCCCGCGCTTTCGCCTCCCCGAGTCGATCATCGACGAGGAGACCGGCTACGTGCTGCGCCTCGGCGTCGAGTTCCGTGGCGGCACGCGGGTCGAGTCGCTGCGCGCCCTCCTCGACGAAGGCTGGGACGCGGTCTTCGTCGGCTCGGGCGCGCCGCGCGGCCGCGACCTGCAGGTACCCGGACGCCAGGAAGCCGCCGCGAACATCCACATCGGCATCGACTGGCTGTCGTCGGTGTCGTTCGGCCACGTGACGTCGATCGGCAAGCGCGTCATCGTGCTCGGCGGCGGCAACACGGCGATGGACTGCTGCCGCAGCTCGAAGCGCCTCGGCGGCATCGACGTCAAGGTCATCGTGCGCTCGCCGTTCGACGAGATGAAGGCGTCGCCGTGGGAGAAGGAAGACGCGATCCACGAAGGCATCCCGATCCTCGACTGCCTGGTGCCGAAGGCGTTCCTGCACGCCAACGGCAGGCTGACCGGGATGAGCTTCGAGAAGGTGCGCGCGGTGCGCGACGAGAAGGGCCGGCGCCAGCTCGTGCCGACCGGCGAGCCAGAGCACGTCTTCGAGTGCGACGACGTCCTCGTCGCCGTCGGCCAGGAGAACGCGTTTCCCTGGATCGAGCGCGACGTCGGCCTGACGTTCGACGAGTGGGGAATGCCGGTGCTCGATCCGACGACGCTGCAGTCGAGCGTGCCGAAGGTCTTCTTCGGCGGCGACGCCGCGCTCGGGCCGAAGAACATCATCTGGGCGGTCGCGCACGGCCATGCGGCCGCGATCTCGATCGACAAGTTCCTGCACGGCGAGGACGTTCGCCAGCGCCCTGCTCCAGGCATCACGCTCGTCTCGCAGAAGATGGGCATCCACGAGTGGAGCTACGACAACGACGTCACTCCCGAGCTTCGCCACAAGGTGCCGTGGCGCGACGTCAACCAGACGCTGAAAAACATCAAGGTCGAGGTCGAGCTCGGCTTCGACGCCAAGACGGCGTGGAAGGAAGCGCAGCGCTGCCTCAACTGCGACGTCCAGACCGTCTTCTCGACAAGCCAGTGCATCGAGTGCGACGCCTGCGTCGACATCTGTCCGACCGACTGCATCACGTTCACCGCCAACGGCGACGAAGGCGACCTCCGCCAGCGGCTGCGCGCGCCCGCGCGCCATCTCGAGCAGCCGCTCTACGTCTCGGACGCGCTGAAGACGGGCCGCGTGATGGTCAAGGACGAGGACGTCTGCCTGCACTGCGGCCTGTGCGCCGAGCGCTGCCCGACCGGCGCGTGGGACATGCAGAAATTCGCGATCGCGCTGCCGCGCGCCGGCAAGGGCTGCCGTCCGGGTGCGGCGAAGAAGGTGGCCGCGCTGACATGACGAGCAACGTGAGAGCAGGCAACGCGCCGCGCATCGACGCGGTCAACGACTTCGTCATCAAGTTCGCCAACGTCAACGGCTCCGGGTCCGCATCAGCGAACGAACTGTTCGCGCGCAGCCTGCTGCGGATGGGCGTTCCCGTCAGCCCGCGCAACATCTTTCCCTCCAACATCCAGGGCCTGCCGACCTGGTACGAGGTGCGCGTCAGCGAGCGCGGCTACCTGGCACGGCGCGGCGGCGTCGACCTCATGGTCGCGATGAACCCGCAGACCTGGGACAGCGACCTCGCCGAGATCGAGCCCGGCGGCTACCTGCTCTACGACAGCTCGAAGCCGCTGCCGGACTCGAAGTTCCGCAGCGACATCCACGTCCTCGGCGTTCCCCTCACCGACCTCTGCGCGACGCGCTACACCGATCCGCGCGAGCGCCAGCTGTTGAAGAACATCGTCTACGTCGGCGTCCTCGCGGCGTTGCTGGGCGTCGAGCCCGAGGTGATCGCGACGCTGCTCGGCGAGCAGTACAAGGGCAAGACGAAGCTGCTGCAGCCCAACCTCGACGCGTTCATGATGGGGCTGCACCACGGCAGCGAGTACTTCGACGACGCGCTGGGCCTGAGGATCGAGCGCCGCGACGCGGTCGGCAACCGCATCTTCATGGAAGGCAATGCCGCCGCCGCGCTCGGCTGCGTCTATGGCGGCGCGACCGTCTGCGCGTGGTATCCGATCACGCCGAGCTCGTCGCTCGCCGAGGCGTTCCAGAAGTACTGCTCGAAGCTGCGCGTCGACAAGGAGACGGGCACCAACAAGTTCGCGATCGTCCAGGCCGAGGACGAGATCGCGTCGATCGGCATCGTCGTCGGCGCGGGCTGGAACGGCGCGCGCGCGTTCACGGCGACCTCCGGGCCCGGCGTCTCGCTGATGACCGAGTTCATCGGCCTCGCCTACTTCGCCGAGATCCCGGTGACGATCATCGACGTCCAGCGCGGCGGGCCGTCGACCGGGATGCCGACGCGCACGCAGCAGGCCGATCTGCTCAGCTGCGCATACGCGTCGCACGGCGACACCAAGCACGTGCTGCTCTTTCCCGAGGACCCGCGCGAGTGCTTCGAGTTCTCGGCCGCAGCGCTCGACCTCGCCGATCGCCTGCAGACGCCGATCTTCGTCATGACCGACCTCGACATCGGCATGAACCATCGGTTGTGCGAGCCGCTCGCGTGGGACGACTCGCGCCGCTACGACCGCGGCAAGGTGATGACCGCCGACGAGCTCGAGGCCGGCAAGGACTTCGGCCGCTACCTCGACGTCGACGGCGACGGCATCCCGTACCGCACGTTGCCCGGAACGCACCCGAGCCGTGGCGCCTACTTCACGCGCGGCACGACGCGCGACGCCTACGCCCGCTACTCGGAGGCCGGCCCCGATTACGTCTACAACGTGCAGCGGCTGCTGAAGAAGTTCGAGACCGCGAAGGAGCTCGTGCCGCAACCGGTGGCGCGGCCGGCGGCGCGGCCGACGCGGTACGGCGCGATCTACTTCGGATCGACCGCGCCCGCGATGGACGAGGCGCTCGACCGCCTCGCCGCCGACAGCCTTCACGTCGACGCCCTGCGGGTCCGCGCGTTTCCGTTCAGCGCCGCCGTCGACCGCTTCATCGCCGACCACGACGTCGTCTTCGTCGTCGAGCAGAACCGCGACGCGCAGCTGCGCACGCTCATCGTCACCGAGCAGGACGTCGATCCGACCCAGCTCGTCTCCGTTCTCCACTTCGACGGCACGCCGATCACCGCTCGCTTCATCACCGAGGCGATTGCCCGCCGGATGCGCATCGGCGACGCGCCCGGGCGAACCATCGACGCCGGGGACCCGACGTACGCCCCCTCGAAGGCCGGCCCATGACCTACCTCGCCAAGCCCAAGCTCCACCACCCGACGCTGAAGGCGAACAAGCTCGGCTTCACCCGCCGCGACTACGAGGGCAAGATCTCGACGCTGTGCGCAGGCTGCGGCCACGACTCGATCTCGGCCGCGCTCGTGCAGGCGTGCTGGGAGCTCGACATCGAGCCGCACCGCGTCGCCAAGCTGTCCGGGATCGGCTGCTCGTCGAAGACGCCCGACTACTTCCTCGGCGCCTCGCACGGCTTCAACACCGTGCACGGCCGGATGCCATCGGTGCTCACCGGCGCAAACCTCGCCAACCGCGAGCTGCTCTACCTCGGCGTCAGCGGCGACGGCGACTCGGCGTCGATCGGCATGGGCCAGTTCGCGCATGCCATGCGGCGCGGCGTCAACATGACCTACATCGTCGAGAACAACGGCGTCTACGGCCTCACCAAGGGCCAGTTCTCGGCCACCGCCGACCCCGGCAGCAAGAGCAAGAAGGGCGCGATCAACCGCGACACCGCGATCGACCTCGTCCAGGTCGCGCTGCAGCTCGGCGCGAGCTACGTCGCGCGAAGCTTCTCCGGCGACAAGGACCAGCTCGTCCCGCTCATCAAGGGCGCGATCAGCCACCGCGGCGCGGCGCTGATCGACGTCATCAGCCCCTGCGTCGCCTTCAACAACCACGCGGGCAGCACGAAGAGCTACGACTACGTCCGCGCCCACAACGAGGCCGTCAACCGGCTCGACTTCATGCCGCGCCGCGACGCGATCACGGCGGCGTACGCGCCCGGCGAGGTGATCGAGGTGACGCAGCACGACGGCAGCATGCTGCGGCTGAGGAAGCTCGCCGAAGGCTACGACCCCGGCGACCGGCTCGCGGCGATGAGCCACATCGCCACCTACGAGGCGCGCGGCGAGATCCTGACCGGCTTGCTCTACGTCGATGCCGCCGCCGAGGACCTGCACGACCACCTGAAGACGGTCGCCGTGCCGCTCAACCGCCTCGGCGAGCGCGAGCTGTGCCCGGGCTCGGCGGCACTGGCCGCGATCAACGCCGAGCTGGTCTGACCCGGGGCGCGGAGCTGCCGCGCAGGAGCCGAGGCGCGCGACTCAGGCGTCGCGGGCGGCGCGCTTGCGCTCGTGCTCCTTCAGGAAGCGCTTGCGGACCCGGATCGACTTCGGCGTGATCTCGACCAGCTCGTCGTCGGCGATGAACTCGACCGCGTACTCGAGCGTGAGCTGGATCGGCGGCGTGATCTTGATCGCGTCCTCCTTGCCGGAAACGCGGAAGTTGGTGAGCTGCTTCGCGCGCACGGCGTTGACGACGAGGTCGTTGTCGCGCGAATGGATGCCGACGATCATGCCTTCGTAGAGCGGGTCGCCCGGCTTCACGAACATGCGGCCGCGGTCGTCGAGCTTGCCGAGCGCGTACGTCACCGCCTCGCCGTCGTCCTGGCTGATCAGGACGCCGTTCTTGCGCCCCTCGATCTCGCCCTTGTAGGGCTCGTAGCCGTCGAAGACGTTGCTGATCAGGCCGGTGCCGCGGGTCAGGTTGAGGAACTCGTTCTGGAAGCCGATCAGCCCGCGCGCCGGGATGCGGTAGTCGAGGCGGACCCGGCCCATGCCGTCGGGCTCCATGTGGACAAGCTCGGCGCGGCGCTCGCCGAGCGCCTGCATCACCGCGCCCTGGTGCTGGTCCTCGACGTCGACCGTGAGCAGCTCGATCGGCTCGAGTCGCTCGTCGCCGTCGTCGTGAAAGACGACGCGGGGCTTCGAGACGGCGAGCTCGTAGCCTTCGCGGCGCATGTTCTCGAGCAGGATCGTCAGGTGCAGCTCGCCACGCCCGGCGACCTCGAAGATGCCCTCCTCGTCGGTGTCGCGGACGCGCAGCGCGACGTTGCTCTGCAGCTCGCGGTCGAGGCGGTCGCGGATCTGCCGGCTGGTGACGAACTTGCCTTCGCGGCCGGCGAGCGGCGAGGTGTTGACGCAGAAGTTCATCGTCAGCGTCGGCTCGTCGACCTCGAGCATCGGCAGCGGCACCGGCCGCTCGGGGTCGGTGAGCGTCATGCCGATGCCGATGTCCTCGATGCCGTTGACGAGCACGATGTCGCCGGGACCTGCCTCCTGCGCCTGCCGCCGCTCGAGGCCCTCGAACTTCAGCACCTGGTTGACGCGCGCCTTGAACGCCGTCGACTCCGGGCCGGCGAAGACGGCGACGTCCTGCATGGGCTTAAGCGTTCCCTGGTTGACGCGGCCGATGCCGATCCGGCCGACGTACGTCGAGTAGTCGAGCGAGCAGATCTGCAGTTGCAGCGGGTCGTCGGGCGAGCCCTCGTGCGCGGGGACGTGCTCGAGGATCGCGTCGAAAAGCGGCGCGAGGTCGGTGCCGGTCGCGCCTTGCTGGAGCGTCGCCCAGCCGTTCAGACCCGAGGCGAAGACGATCGGGAAGTCGAGCTGCGATTCGCTCGCGCCGAGCTTGTCGAAGAGCTCGAACGTCGCATTGACGACATAGTCCTCGCGTGCACCCGGACGGTCGACCTTGTTGACGACGACGATCGGCTTCAGCCCGAGCGCGAGCGCCTTCTTGGTGACGAAGCGCGTCTGCGGCATCGGCCCTTCGACGGCGTCGACCAGCAGCAGCACCGAGTCGACCATCGAGAGCACGCGCTCGACCTCGCCGCCGAAGTCCGCGTGCCCGGGCGTGTCGACGATGTTGATGTGCGTGCCCTGCCACTCGACGGCGCAGTTCTTGGCGAGGATCGTGATGCCGCGCTCGCGCTCGAGGTCGTTCGAGTCCATGACGCGCTCTGCGACCTTCTCGTTGGCGCGGAAGGTGCCGCTCTGGCGCAGCAGCTGGTCGACGAGCGTCGTCTTGCCGTGGTCGACGTGGGCGATGATGGCGATGTTGCGGATCTGGCGGGTCATGCGGGAAGGCTTTCGCGGGAACGTGCGCCGCGGCGCTCGACGAGCACGCCGACTTCGTCGGGGCTCAGCAGGCGCGAGGCGATCAGCTCGCCGGCGCGCACGTGACCGGTGCCGAGGAACGCCTCCGGCTCCGGGCCGTAGACGCGGACGAGCGCTGCGTCGGCGTGCTCGACGCGACGGCGCAGGCCGGTGAGGAAGCGCGCTGCGTCGGCGCTCGCGAGCGCGATGGCCGGGGCGCCCGAGAGCAGCACGTCGGGCGAGCGCAGGAGCGCGTCGCGCGCACGTTCGTCGGCGACCGCGTCGAGATCGGCGAGGCGGACGGCGTCGGCGACGTCGAGCGCGCCGCTGCCGGTGCGCCGGAGCGCCTCGAGGTGCGCGCCGCAGCCGAGCGCATCGCCTATGTCCTCGGCGAGCGTTCGCACGTAGGTGCCCTTGCTGCACGCGATCTCGACGGTCCAGCGGTCGCGGCTGCCGTCGACGACGCGGATCGCATCGATGCGCACGCGCCGCGGCGCACGCTCGACGGCGACACCGGCGCGCGCGTACGCGTACAGCGGCTTGCCGGCGTGCTTGAGCGCCGAGTGCATCGGCGGCACCTGCTGCGACTCGCCGACGAGCGATGTGCACGCGCGCTCGAGCTCGCCGCGCGCGACCTCGACGTCGGCGACTGTCTTGACCACCTCGCCTTCGAGATCGCCCGTCGTCGTCGTGACGCCGAAGCGCAGCGTCGCGAGGTAACGCTTGTCGGCATCGAGGCTCGCCTGCGCGAACTTGGTCGCCGCGCCGAAGCAGATCGGCAGCAGGCCGCTGGCGAGCGGATCGAGGGTCCCGGTGTGCCCTGCTTTCTCCGCGCGAAAGCCGCGCTTGGCGATCTGCAGCGCCGCGTTGCTCGAGAACCCCGCGTCCTTGTCGAGCAGGAGCACGCCGTGGACGGCGCGCCGCTCGATCCGGGGCCGCGCCGAGGCGCGCATCGCGGTCATGGCGCTCAGTCGTCCTTGGCGCGCGTCGCGTTCGCCTTGGCGATCAGCGCGTTCAGTTCGACCGCGCGCTCGGTCGTGCGGTCGAACTTGAAGCGCAGCGTCGGCACGGTGTGGATCGCGAGGCGCTTGAAGAGCCCGTTGCGCAGGAACCCGGCGGCTTCGTTGAGCGCCTGCTCGCACTCGGCGGGGTCGCCGATCAGCACCGAGAAGAACACGGTCGCGTGCGCGTAGTCGGGCGTCACCTCGACGGCGTGGATCGTCACCATGCCGATGCGCGGATCCTTGAGATCGCGGATCAGTTCGGCGACGTCGCGCTGGATCTGGTCGGCGATGCGGTACCCGCGGTTCGGGATCGATGGTTTGTGTCGCATGTCGTCTCCTTCTCGCCCCAAACGAGAACCCCGCCGTCTTCGCAGGCGGCGGGGTTCGGCTCGGAGCCTGGACCGCCTACAGCGTTCTGGCGACTTCCTTGACCTCGAAGAACTCGAGCAGGTCGCCTTCCTTGATGTCGACGACGTTCTTCAGCTTGATGCCGCACTCGAAGCCGGCGGCGACCTCGCGGACGTCGTCCTTCATCCGGCGCACCGACTCGACCTCGCCGGTGTAGACGACGACGTTGTCGCGCAGCAGGCGGAAGCGCGCGCCGCGGCGGACGACGCCCGCCGTGACCATCGAGCCGGCGACGGTACCGATCTTCGAGGCGTTGAACACGGTGCGGATCTCGGCGGTGCCGATCGTCTCCTCGCGCTGCTCGGGCGCGAGCATCCCGGTCATCGCCGCCTTGATCTCGTCGACCGCGTCGTAGATGATGTTGTAGTAGCGAATGTCGACGCCGTTGCTCTCGGCGAGCTTCCTCGAGCCGGCATCGGCGCGGACGTTGAAGCCGACGATGACGGCCTTCGACGCGATCGCGAGGTTGATGTCACTCTCGCTGATGCCGCCGACCGCGGCGTGCACGATCTGCACCTTGACCTCGTCGGTCGAGAGCTTGAGCAGCGATTGCGCGAGCGCTTCCTGCGAGCCCTGGACGTCGGCCTTGACGATGAGCGGCAGGGTCTGCTTGGCGCCCTGGCCCATCTGGTCCATCATCGTTTCGAGGTTCGCCGCCTGGCGCTTGGCGAGCTTGACGTCGCGGTACTTGCCCTGGCGGAAGGTCGCGATCTCGCGCGCACGGCGCTCGTCGCCGAGCACCATGAACTCGTCGCCGGCCTGAGGCACCTCGGTGAGGCCCTGGATCTCGACGGGGATCGACGGGCCGGCCTCGTTGACCGTCTTGCCGTCCTCGTCGAGCATCGCGCGGACGCGCCCGAAGCTCGAGCCGGCGAGCACGATGTCGCCGCGCTTGAGCGTTCCGCTCTGGACGAGCACCGTCGCGACCGGGCCGCGGCCCTTGTCGAGCTGCGCCTCGATGACGAGGCCCTTGGCCATCGCGTCCTTCGGCGCCTGCAGCTCGAGCACCTCGGCCTGCAGCAGCACCTGCTCGAGCAGCTGGTCGATGCCTTCGCCGGTCTTCGCCGACACCGGGACGAACGGCGAGTCGCCGCCGAAATCCTCGGGGACGACCTGCTCGGCGACGAGCTCGCTCTTCAGCCGCTCGACGTTCGCCTCGGGCTTGTCGATCTTGTTCATGGCGACGACGATCGGCACGTCGGCGGCGCGCGCGTGCGCGATCGCCTCCTTCGTCTGCGGCATGACGCCATCGTCGGCGGCGACGACGAGGATCACGATGTCGGTCGCCTTCGCGCCGCGCGCGCGCATCGCGGTGAACGCAGCGTGGCCCGGCGTGTCGAGGAAGGTGACGGTGCCGCGCGGCGTGTCGACGTGGTAGGCGCCGATGTGCTGCGTGATCCCGCCCGCCTCGCCGGCGGCGACACGGCTCCTGCGGATGTAGTCGAGCAGCGACGTCTTGCCGTGGTCGACGTGGCCCATGACGGTGACGACCGGCGCGCGCGGCTCCTCCTGCGCGCCTTCCGCCTGGACCTCCTCGAGGAACGCCTCGGGATCGTCGAGCTTGGCGGCGGTCGCGGTGTGCCCCATCTCCTCGACGACGATCATCGCCGTCTCCTGGTCGAGCTGCTGGTTGATCGTGACCATCTGGCCGAGCTTCATCAGCTGCTTGATGACCTCGGAGGCCTTCACCGACATCTTGTGCGCGAGGTCGGCGACGGAGATCGTCTCGGGGATGTGCACCTCCTGAGCGACGAACTCCGGCGGCGGCGTGAACGTGCTCGGCGCGCCGTCGTTGCGCTCGCCACGGCGACCGGCGCGCGGCGCGCGCCAACCGGCGCGGCCGGCACCCGGTGCGCCGCGGGGTGTCGCCTTCAATGCGCGCTTCTTGGCGGCGTCGTCGGCCCAGCTCGACGAGAGCTTCTCCGACTTGATCGACTTCTTGTCGCCGGGCTTGGCGGTCGTCGGCGGCGGCGCGCCAGGCGCGGCCGCCTTCTTGTGGATCGTGCCCTTGATCGCTTCCTTCGCCGGCTCGGCGGGCTTCGCTTCTTCGGGCTTCTTGGCGACGAGCACCTTCTTCGGCGCCGACATCATGTTGCGGATCGCCGCGGCCTCGTCCTCGGCCGCCTTGCGGCGCTTCGCCAGATCGGCGGCGCGCTGCTTCTCCTCGCTCTCGGCGCTGCCCGCCTTGACGACGCGGAACGCCGGCTTCGGCGCCTCTGCCGCGGGTGCGGGTGCGGGTGGCTCGGCGGGGGCCGCAGCGGCAGCGGCCTTCGCCGCCTTCGCGCTCGCCTTCGGCGCTGCGGCAGCGGCTGCTGCTGCGGCGGCGGCCTCCTGCGCGGCGATCTCGCGCGCACGCGCCTCCGCAGCTTCGGCGGCCTCGCGCTGCGCACGCTCCTGCTCCTCGCGCTGGCGGCGCTGCGCCGCGAGCTCTTCTTCCTGGCGGCGGATCGCCTCGGCCTCGGCGTGCGCCTCTTCCTCGCGACGGCGCAACTCTTCCTCGCGCGCCTGCGCGGCCGCGGCGTCCTCGACCGGCGCGGCGACGTCGTCGCGCTTGACGAAGGTGCGCTTCTTGCGCACCTCGACCTGGATCGTGCGTGCCTTGCCGCTCGAGTCGGCCTGCTTGATCTCGCTCGTCGACTTGCGGACGAGGGTGATCTTCTTGCGTTCGCCCGTGCCGGCGGTGCCGTGCGCGGAGCGGAGGTGGTCGAGCAGGCGCGCCTTGTCGCTCTCGGTCAGCGAGTCGTCGGCGGAGGCCTTGCTCACGCCGGCCGACCGCAGCTGCTCGAGCAGCGCCGCCGGCGGGCGGTTCAGCTCGGCGGCGAGTTGGGCGACGGTGGTCGATGCCATAGGGGTGCTTATCCTTGCGTGGTCGTCTCTTGCGGCGTCTCGGCAGTGGCAGCTGCGGCCGCGGCATTTTCTTGCGCTGCGGCCTCGGCTGCAAACCAGTGCTCGCGCGCCTTCATGATGAGTGTCTTGGCCGCCTCGGCGTCCATTCCGGTCAGATCGACGAGCTCGTCGACGGCGAGGTCGGCAAGGTCGTCGCGCGTGTGGACGCCGCCGGCCTCGAGCCTGGGGATCAGGTCGGGGTCGAGCCCCTCGAGGTCGCGCAGGTCCTGCGAGACCTCGCCGCTCTGCTCCTCGCGCGCGATGTCCATCGTCAGCAGCGCATCCTTGGCGCGGGTGCGCAGCTCGTTGACGGTGTCCTCGTCGAAGCTCGCGATCTCGAGCATCTCCTGCATCGGCACGTAGGCAACCTCCTCTAGGCTCGAGAAGCCCTCGGCGATGAGGATGTCGGCGACCTCGACGTCGACGTCGAGCTTCTCGACGAAGAGCCGGCGCAGCGAGTCGGTCTCCTCGGCTTGCTTCGACGCCGACTCCTCGGCCGACATGATGTTGATCCGCCAGCCGGTCATCTCGGAAGCGAGGCGGACGTTCTGGCCGCCGCGGCCGATCGCGATCGCGAGGTTCTCCTCGTCGACGACGACGTCCATCGCGTGGCGCTCCTCGTCGACGACGATCGACTGCACGTTCGCCGGCGCCAGCGCGCCGATCACAAATTGGGCCGGGTCCTCGGACCACAAGACGATGTCGACGCGTTCGCCGGCGAGCTCGTTGGTGACGGCGTTGACGCGCGACCCGCGCACGCCGACGCAGGTGCCGATCGGGTCGACGCGGCGATCGTGCGAGACGACCGCGATCTTGGCGCGCGAGCCGGGGTCGCGCGCGCACGACTTGATCTCGAGCAGGCCCTGCTCCATCTCGGGCACTTCCTGCTTGAAGAGCTCGACCATGAAGCCGGGCGACGAGCGCGAGAGCAGGATCTGCGGCCCGCGCAGCGTCGGGTCGACCTCGGCGATGTAGGCGCGGACGCGATCGCCCGTGCGCAGGTTCTCCTTCGGGATCATCTCCGAGCGGCGCAGCCGCCCCTCGATCCGGCCCGACTCGACGATGATGTCGCCCTTGTCGAGGCGCTTCACGGTGCCGACGAAGATCTTCTCGCCGCGCGACAGGAAGTCGTTGAGCAGCTGCTCGCGCTCGGCGTCGCGGATCTTCTGCAGGATCACCTGCTTGGCCGCCTGCGCGCCGATCCGGCCGATCGAGACCGACTCGATCTGCTGCTCGATGTAGTCATCGACCTCGATGTCGGGGATCTGCTCGAGCGCCTCGAAATGGAGGATCTCGGCGTCGGGCAGCTGCAGGCCGGCGTCGTCGGGGACGACGTGCCAGCGGCGGAACGTCTCGTACTCGCCGGTCTCGCGGTCGACCGCGACGCGGATGTCGACCTCGCCACCGTGCAGCTTCTTCGACGCCGACGCGAGCGCGGCCTCGACCGCCTGGAAGACGATCTCCAGATCGACGCTCTTCTCGCGCGCGATCGCGTCGACGAGCATCAGCAGTTCACGGTTCATGGGGTCCGACCTCCGTCTGTTTCTTCTTGCCCGCGCGCTCCGGCGGCGTCGGGCCGGGGAACCGCGCGCCCCTTGAAATCGATCAGCGGGACGAGGCGCGCGTCGCGCACCTCGTCGAGGGTGAAGTCGAGCGCTTCGGCGGCGTCGACCGGCGTCGCCGCCGCGACGGGCGCCTTCGCCGCTGCCTTCGCCGCGCGACCGCGTGCGGCACGCGGCGCTTGCGCCGGTGGCGTCACGACGATCCGCCAGGCGTCGCCGTTCGCCTCGAGCGTCCCGCGCCAGCGCTTCCTGCCCTGGAACGGCGTCTTCAGCGTCAGCTCGACCTCGGCGCCGGCGAAGCGCGCGAAATCGCCGGCGCTGCGCAACGGCCGGTCGAGCCCCGGCGACGACACCTCGAGCCGCTCGTAGGCAACGCCCTCGACCTCGAGGACGTGCTGGAGCTGGCGGGTGACGCGCTCGCAATCGTCGACGGTGACCGCGCGCTCGACCGCGCCCGCCGGCACTGCCGGATGGTCGATCGTGACGCGCAGCAGTCCGCCGGCGGCACGCTCGACGTCGACGAGCTCGAGGCCGAGCGCGGCCACGGTCGTCTCGATCGCCGACTGCTGGCGCAGCGGTGAAGCCGCGGCATGTGAAGAAATCGCGCGCAAAGTCGATCAGCCAAAAAAAAGGGGCCGGTAGAACCGCCCCACTTGACGCTTTCTAGGGAAGAGCGGAATTGTATCCGCTCGCGCAAATAGCGACAAGTCTCCCCGCTGTCAAGGCCCGGGAAGCCCGGGGAAGCGCATGACAGAATCGTCCGCCCCGATCCTCCAGTCGAGCTGCCATGGGATTCCTCGCCGGCAAGCGCTTTCTCGTCAGCGGCATCCTCTCCAATCGCTCGATCGCCTACGGGATCGCCCGCGCGTGCCGCCGCGAAGGCGCCGAGCTCGCGTTCAGCTACCAGGGCGAGCGCTTCAAGGAGCGCATCTCGGAATTCGCCGGCGAGTTCTCGTCGTCGCTGATCTTCGACTGCGACGTCGCCGACGATGCGCAGATCGAGCGCATGTTCGCGGCGCTCGGCGAGTCGTGGCCGACCTTCGACGGCTTCGTCCACTCGATCGGCTTCGCTCCGCGCGAGGCGATCGCCGGCGACTTCCTCGAGGGGCTTTCGCGCGAGGCGTTCCGCATCGCCCACGACATCTCGAGCTACAGCTTCCCGGCGATGGCGAAGGCGGCCGCGTCGCGGCTGAACCCAGGATCCGCGCTCCTCACCCTGACGTATCTGGGGGCGCAACGCAGCGTTCCCAACTACAACACGATGGGGCTGGCGAAGGCGTCGCTCGAGGCCAGCGTGCGCTACCTCGCAGCGAACCTCGGCGCCAAGGGCGTGCGCGTCAATGGGATCTCGGCCGGGCCGATCAAGACGCTCGCCGCGTCCGGCATCAAGGGCTTCGGCAAGATCCTCGACGTCGTCGCCGAGAGCGCGCCGCTGCGCCGCAACGTGACGATCGACGACGTCGGCAACGCCGCCGCGTTTCTGCTGTCAGACCTGGCAGGCGGGATCACCTCGGAAATCGTCTACGTCGACGGCGGCTTCTCGCACGCCATGCCGGGCGCCGCCTAGCGCCGCTCAGTCGGCGACGCAATCCACGTAGTACCTTCCGTCCTCGGTCACGCCGACGCCTTCGAGCTCCTGCGTCGAGATGAGGCCGTGGACGTCGGTGTCGAAGCCGGGGAAGGCCTTGTTGAAGGCGCGCGTGAAGCGCAGGAAGTCGACGATCTTCCTGTTGAAGCGCTCGCCGGGGATCAGCAGCGGGATGCCGGGCGGATAAGGCGTCAGGAGCGTCGTCGAAACGCGGCCCTCGAGGCGGTCGATCTCGACGCGCTCGGTCTTGCGGTGCGCGATGCACGCGAACGCGTCGCTCGGCGTCATCGCCGGCTGGATGTCCGACAGGTACATGTCGGTGACGAGCCGGGCGACGTCGTCCCGGGCGTAGAACTCGTGGATCTTCTGCGACAGGTCGCGCAGGCCGACGCGCTCGTAGCGCGGATGCGCCGCGACGAACTCCGGCATGATCTTCCACATCGGCTGGTTGCGGTCGAAGTCGTCCTTGAACTGCTGCAGCGCGGTGACGAGCGTGTTCCATCGGCCCTTGGTGATGCCGATCGTGAACATGATGAAGAACGAGTAGAGCCCGGTCTTCTCGACGACGACGCCGTGGTCGACGAGAAACTTGGTGACGATCGCCGCCGGGATCCCGGTCTTCGCGAACTTGCCCGACATGTCGAGCCCCGGCGTGATCACGGTGCACTTGATCGGGTCGAGCAGGTTGAAGCCGTCGGCGAGGTCGCCGAAGCCATGCCACTTGGCGTTCGACTTCAGCATCCACTCGGTGCTGGTGCCGACGCCCTCCGCGGCGAGGCGCTCCGGCCCCCAGACCTTGAACCACCAGTCTTTGCCGAACTCGCTGTCGACCTTGCGCATCGCGCGGCGGAAGTCGAGCGACTCGAGGATGCTCTCCTCGACGAGGGCGCTGCCGCCGGGCGACTCCATCATCGCCGCCGAGACGTCGCACGACGCGATGATCGCGTACTGCGGGCTCGTCGAGCTGTGCATCAGGTACGCCTCGTTGAAGAGGTGCGGGTCGAGCTTCCTCGTCTGCGAGTCCTGCACCAGCACCTGCGACGCCTGGCTGATCCCGGCGAGCAGCTTGTGCGTCGACTGCGTCGCGAAGACGAGCTGGTCCTTCGGCCGCGGCCGATTCCTGCCCATCGCGTGGAACGTGCCGTAGAAGCGATGGAACGCGGCGTGCGGCAGCCATGCCTCGTCGAAGTGCAGCGTCTCGACGTAGCCGTCGAGCGCGTGCTTGATCGTCTCGGTGTTGTAGAGGACGCCGTCGTACGTGCTCTGCGTCAACGTCAGGATGCGCGGCTTGACGCTCGCCGCGTCGACACCCTTCAGCAGCGGATGCGCGGCGATCTTGGCGCGAATCGATTCGGGCGTGAACTCGGCCTGCGGGATCGGACCGATGATCCCGTAGTGGTTGCGCGTCGGTCGCAGGAAGACCGGGATCGAGCCGGTCATGATGATCGCGTGCAGGATCGACTTGTGGCAGTTGCGGTCGACGACGACGACGTCGCCCGGCGCGACCGTGTGGTGCCACACCATCTTGTTCGACGTGCTCGTCCCGTTGGTGACGAAGAAGCAGTGGTCGGCGTTGAAGATGCGCGCCGCGTTGCGCTCGCTCGCCGCGACCGGCCCGGTGTGGTCGAGCAGCTGGCCGAGCTCGTCGACGGCGTTGCAGACGTCGGCGCGCAGCATGTTCTCGCCGAAGAACTGGTGGAACATCCGCCCGACCGGGCTCTTCAGGAAGGCGACGCCGCCCGAATGCCCAGGGCAGTGCCACGAGTACGAGCCGTCCTGCGCGTAGTCGACGAGCGCCCGGAAGAACGGCGGCGCGACGCCGTCGAGGTACGACCTCGCCTCGCGGATGATGTGCCGGGCGACGAACTCCGGCGTGTCCTCGAACATGTGGATGAAGCCGTGCAGCTCGCGCAGGATGTCGTTCGGCAGGTGCTGCGCGGTGCGCGTCTCGCCGTAGAGGTAGATCGGGATGTCGGAGTTCTTGAACCGGATCTCCTGGATGAACTTGCGCAGGTTGAGGACCGCGGGGTCGAGCTCCGGTCCCTCGGTGAATTCCTCGTCGTCGATCGACAGGATGAAGGCGCTGGCGCGGCTCTGCTGCTGCGCGAACTGCGAGAGATCCCCGTAGCTCGTCGCGCCGAGGATCTCGAAGCCCTCCTTCTCGATCGCCGCGGCGAGCGCGCGGATGCCGATCCCCGAGGCGTTCTCGGAGCGGAAGTCCTCGTCGATGATGACGATCGGAAACTGGAAGCGCAGCATCGGCGGGTCTCGCGCGGGATCGGAAAAGCGCGCAGTGTAGGGCTGTCGCGACGCGCTTTGGGGGTGGACGGAAGGCGCGCCGCGACGCGGGTGGCAACCTACACTGCGCGCCAGCGAAGCAGCGGAGCAACCGATGGACCTGTCGAGCGCGGGCGTGTGGTGGATCGCGGCCGGAATTGCCGTCGCCGTCGAGCTCGCCACCGGCACGTTCTACCTGCTGATGATCTCGCTCGGCCTCGCGGCTGGCGCGGTGGCGGCGCACCTCGGCGCGGGTCCGACCAGCCAGCTGCTGACCGCCGCGGTCGTCGGCGGCGGCGCGACGGCGCTCTGGCACTGGCGCCGCGCCGCGACGGCGGCGCCGAAGCTGCCGACCGCCGTCGACCGCGACGTCAACCTCGACATCGGCGAGCGCGTCCACGTCGCCGCCTGGGGCAACGACCGCACCGCGCGCGTCAGCTATCGCGGCTCGACCTGGTCGGCGCGCCTGCAGCCCGGGGCGCCGGCGTACGGCGGCGAGCACATCGTCGCCGCGGTCGAGGGCAACTGGCTCGTCCTCGTGCCCCGCGTCGCTGCCCATTGAAACCGGAGTGCTCCAGATGCAGCCTTCCCTCTCGACCATCGTCGCCCTCGTCATCGTCGTCGTCGCGGCGATCTTCGTCATCCAGACGTTCAAGATCGTCCCGCAGCAGCACGCCTGGATCGTCGAGCGGCTCGGCAAGTACGACCGCACGCTCGCGCCCGGGCTCGAGTTCGTCTTTCCGTTCTTCGAGCGTGTCGCGTACAAGCATTCGCTGAAGGAAGTGCCGCTCGACGTCCCGAGCCAGGTCTGCATCACTCGCGACAACACGCAGCTGCAGGTCGACGGGATCATCTACTTCCAGGTCACCGATCCGATGCGCGCGAGCTACGGGTCGTCGAACTACGTCGTCGCGATCACGCAGCTCGCGCAGACTCTTCTGCGCTCGGTGATCGGCAAGATGGAGCTCGACCGCACGTTCGAGGAGCGCGACACGATCAACGCCCACGTCGTCACCGCGCTCGACGAGGCGGCGCAGAACTGGGGCGTCAAGGTGCTGCGCTACGAGATCAAGGACCTGACGCCGCCGCAGGCGATCCTGCACGCGATGCAGCAGCAGATCACCGCCGAGCGCGAGAAGCGTGCGTTGATCGCGGCCTCCGAGGGCAGGAAGCAGGAGCAGATCAACATCGCGACCGGCGAGCGCGAGGCGTTCATCGCGCGCTCCGAGGGGCAGCGCCAGGCCGAGATCAACCAGGCGCAAGGCGAGGCCGCGGCGATCGTGGCGGTGGCGGAAGCGACCGCCGAGGGCCTGCGCAAGGTCGCCGACGCGATCCGCCAGCCCGGCGGCGAGCAGGCGGTGCAGCTCAAGGTCGCGCAGCAGGCAGTCGACGCGTTCGCGCAGCTCGCCCAGAAGAACAACACGATGATCGTCCCGGCGAGCCTGGCCGAGGTCTCGGGGCTGATCGCGAGCGCGATGGCGCTCAGCCGGAGCAGCGCGACGCGGCCGGGCTGAGGAGTTCCGCACGCGCGCGCGGGCGCGGGTCACACGTGCTTACGAGCTTCCCTGAAATGCGGGGATCAGCCGGGCGGCCGCGGCCACTACGCTGTGCAGCCGCCATGTTCCGATCCGCCCTCCTCCTCTCCGACAGCGACTTCGACGACGACTGCCCGACGTGCAGGGGCTCGGCCGAGCCCGGCTGGACGTGCGAAGACCACCCCGGCAAGCCCTGGCAGCATGCCGGCTGCCGCGGCGCCGGCGCGCCGTGCGTGTGCAATCCGCGCGGCGCGGCGCTCTGGGCGATGGTGTATTCGGATGCGCTGCGCGTCGCCGACGCGATGCGCGAGGTCGACGCCTCGGTCCACTGACGCGCTGCGGCTAAGATCGTCGTCCGCAGGAGAGGTGGATGAGCGGTTTAAGTCGCACGCCTGGAAAGCGTGTGGGGGCTAAACACCCCCCGCGGGTTCGAATCCCGCCCTCTCCGCCAGCGCTCAGTACGTCACCGTGACGGTGATCGTCGGCTCGCTGTAGTTGCCGACCGCGAGGTTCGTCTGCCCCGTCGGCACGCGGCCGTAGACCGTGAGCGCCTGCGCGGTGCCGAGGCCGGCGCCTGTTCCCGAGACCCACGTCGGCGCGGCTGCCGAATTGCCCCACACGGTCGTGCGCGCCGCGTCCTTGTAGAGGTTGTAGTTCATCGTGTCGGCGCCGTTGGCCATCAGCCGCTGCGCGAGCGTCGCGCCGGCGGTGGTGCCGGCGCTGAGGCCGACGGTGTACGGCGTGTTCTTCGTGCAGCGCACGGTCACCGTCGTCGTCTGGTCGACGTCGCCGCCGAGCGGGTCGACGGCACCGAACCCGAGGTCGACGGCGCTCACCGTGCATTGCGTCTGCACGTTGGCGGTGACCTGGAACGTCGCGGTCGCCGTCGCCGCGATCGCATGCGGCAGCGCGCACGCCGCGAGACCGGCTGCGAGCGCCGTGCGGCTCGCGTTTCGAAGCATGACGAAGGCGTTCATCCGACTCTCTCCTGCGATCGATGCGGGAAGAGCGAACGCCTGTGGTGTGTGAACTCGTTCGCTCCGTGTCTCGATCTCGATAGATGTATCGGCTTGTTTTGACCGCCCTGGATCCCGCGGTCAGGGGGGTCGGCGACCGTCGATCGCCGAACGGCGTCCGCCGGTCGCCGGCGTCGGCCTCAGCGTCCGACCGCGAGGTACTCGAAGCCGAGCTCGCGAATCTCCGGCCCGTACAGGTTGCGGCCGTCGACGATCACCGGCTGCTTCAGCGCATCCTTGAGGGCCTGGAAGTTCGGACTCTTGAACGTCTTCCAGTCGGTCATGACGACGAGCGCGTCGGCGCCCTGCACGGCCTGCATCGGCGAGTCGGCGAACCGCAGCCGCTCGAGCAGCGCCGGGCGCTCGCGCAGGTCCTCGGGCAGGACGCGCCGTGCCTCTTCGATTGCGACCGGATCGTAGGCGACGACTGCGGCGCCGCGCTCGAGCAGCGCCTTGATCGTGACCCGGCTCGGCGCCTCGCGCATGTCGTCGGTGTGCGGCTTGAACGAGAGTCCCCAGACGGCGAACGTGCGGCCATCGAGGTCGTCGCCGAAACGGCGCGCGATCTTGTCGACGAGAACGCGCTTCTGCGCGTCGTTGACCGCGCGCACCGCCTCGAGCACCTGCAGCCGCTGGCCGTGCCCCGCGGCCATGCGCATCAGCGCCTGGACGTCCTTCGGAAAGCAGCTGCCGCCGTAGCCGACCCCGGCATAGAGGTAGCTGTAGCCGATCCGCGGGTCGGCGCCGATGCCGCGGCGGACCTGCTCGATGTCGACACCGAGCTTGTCGGCGAGGTTGGCGAGCTCGTTCATGAAGCTGATCCGCGTCGCGAGCATCGCGTTGGCGGCGTACTTGGTGAACTCGGCGGCGGCGATGTCCATGTGCAGCATGCGATCGCGCTGGCGATTGAACGGTGCATAGAGCCTCGTCATCGCATCGCGTGCGCGCTGGCCGGCGTCGCCGCTTTCGGTGCCGATCACGATGCGATCGGGACGCATGAAGTCGTCGACAGCGGCGCCTTCCTTCAGGAACTCGGGGTTGGCGACGATCGCGACCGCCGTCGCCGGCAGCCCGAGTGCGTCGGCGTCGCCCTCGGCATGACGGCGACCGATCTCGGTCTCGATTGCCTGCCGCACCTCGTTCGCGGTGCCGACGGGCACCGTCGACTTCTGGACGACGATCTTCTCGGCCTGCATGTGCTTGCCGATGGTGCGCGCCGCCGCCAGCACGTGGCTGAGGTCGGCGCTGCCGTCTTCGCCCGGCGGCGTTCCGGCGGCGATGAAGACGACCGCACCGTGGCGGATCGCGAAGGCGACGTTGGTCGTGAAGTGGAGCCTGCCGAGCGCCGCGTTGCGCTCGACGAGAGCCGGAAGGTCGCGCTCGTGGAACGGCACCCGGTTTGCCGACAACGCGTCGATCTTCGTGCGATCGATGTCGAAGCAGACCACGTCGTTGCCGACCTCGGCGAGGCACGCCGCCGTCACGAGGCCGACATAGCCGCTGCCGAGCACGGTGATGTTCATCGCGCCGACGCGTTCGCCTGTCGCCCGCTGCCGACGTCGCCAACGCGAACTTCACCCACGGCGATCGACGCCGGCGCCGCTACATTGCACTTCCTCACCCATGCCCTCCTGGCAACCGACCTTCGACTGGATCACCGACCACCTCGCGGTGGGCGGCAGCGTTCCCGCGCGGCAAACGGAGCGCCTGTCGCGCGAGCACGGCATCGTAGCGGTCGTCGACCTGCGCAACGAAGACGTCGACGACGAACGGCGGCTGCGCTCGCACGGGATCGCCCTGCTCCACCTGCCGACGCACGACATGTGCGGTGTCGACCTCGCGCACCTCGACCGCGGGGTCGAGTTTGCGTCGCGCCACCTCGATCGCGGCGAGCGCGTCCTCGTCCACTGCGAGCACGGCATCGGCCGCTCGGCGGTGCTGGCCCTGTGCATCCTCGTCGACCGCGGCCTCGCGCCGCTCGCCGCGCTCGAGCTGCTGAAGGACCGCCGCGAGCGCATCTCGCCTTCAGCGGAGCAGTTCGCATGCTGGTCGACCTGGCTCGAGTCGCGTCGGCGGCGCGTGCCGTGCGACTGGCAGGTGCCGGACCTCGACGACTGCAAGGCGATCGCGCATCGCCACCTGTTCCCGCCGGACTGACGAACACCGGCCGCGCTCGCGCTCGCCGCGCGACGAGCCTTCGTCGCGGTCCTCAGGCCAGCGAAGCGATGAGCGCGCCGGACGCGTCCGCAGCAGGGCAGTCGTCGCTGCGCGTGCGCGTCTCGATCCCGCCCGACCGCGTCTTGCGCAGCTCGACCGCGATCTGGCCGCCGACGACGAGCATCTCGAGCGCCCAGCTCGACAGCGTCGAGCCGATCCGCAGAGACGACAGCTCGACGATGCGGCCCTCGCCGTCGGTCGTCACCGCCGCCTGCATCGAGCACGAGTAAAGCGCGATCAACGCAGCGGCGGTGCAGCTGGCGAGGATCAGAGGTCGGGCCACAAGAGCGCTCCGGGGCGATCGATGCGGCCATGGTAGCGCCGTGGAAGGCGTGCTGTCGGACAGCGCGAAGCCCCGCGTCGGACAAGCGCGCGTTTCGCGTCGAATGCCGCGAAACGCACTGGTGCGCTTCGACAATTGGCGCCGCCATATCGGCCACCCGAGAGCTCCGGATCCCGGCGCCTCTTCCAAACAAGGAGATACAGATCATGAACAAGCAAGCGATCCTGCTCGCCGGCGTCGTCGCCGCGATGAGTTCGGCGTTCCCGGCGTTCGCCGCCGACGATGCCGTGAAGGCGCAGATGCGCCAGGCCGACGACAGCTATTCGATGGCGAAGAAGCAGGCCAAGGCAGACGAGAAGTCGGCGCTGGCGCAATGCGACACGAAGAGCGGCGAAGCCAAGGAACAGTGCAAGAAGGACGCGAAGGCGACGCACGACAAGACGCTGGCCGACGCCGAGGCCGCGCACGACAAGGCCAAGGCCGACTACAAGGCGAAGAAGTAGTCGCGAATGAGCAGACGGCCGCCAGGCCGCAAAACAAAACGGCGCCCTCGGGCGCCGTTTTGATTTTTCCAGCGAAGCGTCCTACCGGACCACCGCCATCTGCTCGCGCTTGTCGCCCTTGTACGTGTAGAGCGTGAGCGCGCCGTTCTTGATGTCGCCCTTGTTGTCGAACGAGATCACGCCGGTGACGCCCTTGTAGCCGTCCGTCTTGGCGAGAACCGGCAGGTAGACCTTCGGGTCCGCCGAGCCGGCCTTGACCATCGCCGCGACCATCACGTTGACGGCGTCGTAGACATACGGCGCGTAGATCTGGACGTCGGCGTTGAACTTCTTCTTGAAGTCGTCGCGGAACTTGTCCATGCCGACCTTCTGCGAGCCCTCGACGCCGCCCGCCTCTGCGCAGACGACCTGGCCGTCGGCCATCGCGCCGCCCGCGAGCTTGGGCAGCTCGCCGGTGCAGATGCCGTCGCCGCCCATGAACTTGGCGTTGATGCCGAGCTGCTTCATCTGGCGGATCATCGGGCCGGCGACGGCGTCCATGCCGCCGTAGAAGATGACGTCGGGCTTCTTCGCCTTGACCGCGGTCAGGATGGCGGTGAAGTCGGTCGCCTTGTCGGTCGTGAACTGCTGGTCCTCGATCTTGCCGCCCGACGCCTTCACGGCCTTGGCGAACTCCTCGGCAACGCCCTGGCCGTACGCGGTGCGGTCGTCGATCGTGACGATCGACTTGCCCTTCAGCTCCTTGACGGCGTAGCGGCCGAGCGTGCCACCGAGGTGGACGTCGTCGGCAACGACGCGGAACGTCGTCTTGAAGCCCTGACGGGTGTACTTCGGGTTGGTCGCCGACGGCGAGATCTGCGGGATGCCGGCGTCGCTGTAGATCTTCGACGCGGGAATCGACGTGCCCGAATTGAGGTGGCCGATGACGCCGTTGACCTTGGCGTCGACCAGCTTGTTCGCGACCGCGGTGCCCTGCTTCGGGTCCGCCGCATCGTCTTCGGCGAGGAGCTCGAACTTGGCCTTCTTGCCGCCGATGGTGACGCCCTTGGCGTTCAGCTCGTCGATGGCCATGCGGGCGCCGTTCTCGTTGTCCTTGCCGAGGTGGGCGATGCCGCCGCTGGTCGGCGCGACGTGGCCGATCTTGACGACCAGGTCTTGCGCCGAGACGCTGCCGGCGAAGATCGCCGCGGCCGCGGCAGCGACCAGTTTCAATTGGATTTGCATGCAGGTACCTCCGGTATGGAAATCGATGGCGGGCGTCCCGACGCCCGAAGAGCACGCGACGATAACGCAAATGCCGGGTCATCCCGCATCGGGAATTCCATCGTCAACCGGTCGGGCCCTTCGATGGTTCAGCGGTCCTCGCGGCGCCCGAGCTCCTTGGCGATCGCCTTCGCGACGATGTCGCGCATCGCCGCCGTGAGCTCCTTGCGCGCGTCGCGCACGAGCGTGTCGGTCGCGCGTGCGAGCAACGGCGCGAGCGCTTCGCGCAAGCGCACCTCGAGCATCAGCTCGACCTGGCGCTGCAGGTCGGCGAGGACGCGTTGCGTCAGCTGGACCTCGTTCGGCGTCGGCTTGGCGCTGGACGGCCGAACGACAGCCGATGTCTGAGTGCCGGCGGCAGCAGGCTCGGGCGCGGCGGGCGATTCGCGCGGCGCCGTCGTGGCTGCAGGCACCGGAGCGGCGGCCGTCGCGGCTGGTGCCGGCGGCGGCGCGGCGACGGTGGGGGTGGTTCGCACCGCGGGTGCGGTCGTCGCGACCGATGGCGCCGGTGCAGCAGACGCCGGCGCCGAGTGCACCGCCGGCGCCGGTACCGGGACTGGCGCGCTGGTTGCGGATGCAACGGTCGCCGGTGCGACCGGGGCCGGCGGCGTCGCCGCGGGCGCGGTCGACGTCGGCACGCTCGTCGTCGCGGTGCCCGTCGTCGTGCCGCTCGTCGTCGTGGCGCCCGTCGTCGGCGCGCTGCTCGTTGCCGAGCTGGTCGTCGGTGCGGTAGTCGTCGGTGCGGTAGTCGTCGGTGCGGTGGTCGTCGGCGCGGTAGTCGTCGGTGCGGTAGTCGTCGGCGCGCTAGTCGGCGGCGCGCTAGTCGTCGGCGCGGTGGTCGTCGGTGCGGTGGCTGTCGGTGCGGTGGTCGTTGGCGCGGTGGTCGTTGGTGCGGTGGTCGTCGTCGCGATGGTCGCTGCTGCACCGGTGACCGGTGCGGAAGACGTGGGCGCAACCGTCACCGGCGCGACCGGAGCAGGCGCAACGGCCGGCGCCGGTGCTGGCGATGCGAGCCCGGTCGGCGACCAGCGAACGCGCGGCAACGGCGACGTCGATCCCGTCGGTCTCGCCTGCTGCGCAGGCGCTATGGGCGCGCTCGCACCGGCGGTCGGAGTCGCTGCCGGCGCGCCAGGCTGCGCGGCGACCGCAGCCGGGGCAGGATGCATTGCGGGCGCTTCGCGGGCGCTCTCCGAAGTTGACGCGCTCGCGTCACGCGGCGCGGCAGCGGATCCGCGGCCGACGTCCGAGGCGACCCCGGGTGGCGAGGCCGCCGCCATCGGCGCGGCCGCGGCTGTCGAAGCGGATGCAGTTGCGGGCGGCGAAGAAGGCGCAGGTGCTGGCGGCGATGCGGTCACGGGTGGCTCGGGGGTCGCGGAGACGGGCGGCGAGACTTCGGCCGGCGCGGCCGTCGTCGACGCGGGCGCAGTCGCGGACACTGGCGCGGACGCGGTCTCGGCCGGTGTCGCGGAGGTGGCGGGCGCAGTCGCACGCAAAGGTGCGGACGCCGCAGGTCTTGACGCGGTCACGGGCTCGAGCGCGGCGGCGGACGCGGAGACGGGCGTCGGCTCGGCCGGGGTCGTCGTCGCAGTCGCTGCGCGGGAGACCACCGGCGCGGCAGGGCGCGACGGAGTCGCGGTCGTCGGCGATTCCGCCGGAGTTGCGGTCGTCCCGCGCGCAGGGGTCGATGCGGCGGCCTCGTCCGGCGCGGCGGGCGCGATGGCCGCAGGCTTCGTCACCGCCGCTGTCGCTGCAGATGCAGGGGCGACCGGAGGACGCGCCGGCGCAGGCTCCGGCGCCGGCGCCGCAGGCGGCGTCGCCGCTGCGGTCGGGCCCGGCACTGACGCCGCCGCTGACGATGAAGGCGGCACCGCCCGCGGCGCGCTCGCTGCGGCCGGCGCAGCAGCGGGGGGCCGCGGCGGCGCCGTCGCCGCCGTCGGCGGTCGCGCTGCCGCGGCCGCAGCGGGGGCGGGCGTCGACGGCGACGCTGCCGGAGCACCTGGCGGCGGCGGAACGTTCACGACCTCGGTCAGCGTCGGGATCGATCCTGGCGGCGGTCGTGTGCTCATGGCTGCAGCCTCGTCGCCCGGCGGCACGTGTCGGGCGCTCCGGATGGCGTCGTCCGTGGCAGCAGCGCCGCGAGGCTCATGCCGCCACCTCGTGGCGCCGGATCGGATAGCCGCGCCGTGCGTACGTCTTCCAGCGCGAGCGCGCCGCGTCGCGATCCGCTTCGTCGACGGAGACGACCTCGAACAGCCGCTCGAATGTCTCGTACGCCGGCGGCGGCAGCGGGCCGAGGTTGAGCAGCGCGCTGTGCAGCGGCGCGTCGATCGGGTTCTCGCCGAGCCAGATCGTCGTCGCATGCAGCGCCGCCGGCACCTCGGCGGCACGCTCGATCCGGCTGTGCGGCAGGAACTCGGCCGCCGCGAAGCTCCAGAGCTCGCGATCGATCTCGTCGAGCGCATCGGCGGGACCGGCGACCGCGAGCGCCATGCCCTGCCGGTGTGCGCGTCGCAGCAGCCGGCACGCGTACGCGGTCCGGCTCGCGACGTTGAAATAGAAGCTGATCTCGGTCATCCGCCCGAGCGTCGCATCACTTTGCGTGGCCGAGGACGAAATGTGTGAGCAATCCGACCGGACGGCCGGTCGCGCCCTTGTGCGATCCCGACTTCCAGGCGGTGCCGGCGATGTCGAGGTGCGCCCACGGGTACTTGGCGGTGTAGCGGCGCAGGAACATCGCCGCCGTGATCGCGCCGCCGGGACGGCCGCCGACGTTGGCCATGTCGGCGAAGTTGCTCTTCAGCGCTTCGTCGTACTCGTCGTCGAGCGGCATCCGCCAGCAGGGGTCGAGCGAGTTCAGGCTCGCCGCGTGCATCCGCGCGGCGACCGCGTCGTCGGCACTGAACAAGCCGGAGTGGTGGTGGCCGAGCGCGATCACGCACGCACCGGTGAGCGTCGCGACGTCGACGACGACCGCCGGCTTGAAGCGCTCGGCGTAGGTGAGCGCGTCGCACAGGATGAGCCGCCCCTCGGCGTCGGTGTTGAGGATCTCGACCGTCTGCCCCGACATGCTGGTGACGACGTCGCCGGGCTTGACTGCGTGTCCGCTCGGCATGTTGTCGCACGTCGGCACGAGGACGACCAGGTTGACGCGCGCCTTCAGCTGCGCAACCGCGGCGAGCGTGCCGAGGACGCTGGCGGCGCCGCACATGTCGAACTTCATCTCGTCCATCTCGGCGCCGGGCTTGAGCGAGATGCCGCCGGTGTCGAACGTGATGCCCTTGCCGACCAGCACGACCGGTGCCTGCGACTTCGCGCCGCCGTCGTAGCGCGCGACGATGAACCGCGGCGGCTCGTCGGAGCCTTGCGCGACGGCGAGGAACGCGCCCATGCCGAGCTTCTCGATCTCCTTGCGGTCGAGCACGTCGACCTCGAGATCGAACTGCTTGCCGAGCTTCTTCGCCTGCTGGCCGAGCCAGGTCGGCGTGCAGACGTTGCCCGGCCGGTTGCCGAACTCGCGCGCGAGCGTCATGCCGGCGGCGACGGCCTCGCCCTGGCGCAGGCCCTGCTGGACCGCCTTCTGCTCGCTCTTCGCGGCGTAGAACGTGACCGAGCTCGGCGACCACGCCGGCGTCGCGCTCGGCTTGGTGTGCGTGTAGACGTAGGTCGCATCCGCGACCGCCACGACCGCGGCCTCCGCGTGCGCTGCGCTGACGCCGCCGCTGGCGGCGATGCCGAGCGTCTTCGCGCCGCTCGACTTCAGCGCGCCGAGCCCGGCCGCGAGCGCGGCCTTGAACGACTTCGCCGAATCATCGCCGGCGACGACGATCGCGACGCGGCGCGCCGCGACCCCGGCCGGCTGGTAGGCGTAGAGCGCCTTGCCCTTCTTCAGCACCAGATCGCCGTCGCTCACCGCCTTCTCGACCAGGCCGGCGAGCGGCCTCGCGAGCGCGGGATCGGGATGCTCGCCGATGACGAGAACGAGCGCATCGACATCGACGTCGGCAAGCCCTGCCGCCGCAGCGGTCTGGTGTCTGAAGTCCATAATTCCCGCGGCTTCTGGAAGAGCCGACGATGTTATTCGATTCGACATTGCGTCGAGAGCTCGCGCGCAACTTCGGCGCGACGCTCGTGATCATCCTGACGATCGTGCTGACGATCATGTTCATCCGCAACCTCGGCCAGGCGGCGGGCGGGCGGATCGCGCCGCAGGACGTCATGCTGCTGCTCGCCTACATCGGACTCGGCCACCTCTCGACGATGCTCGCGCTGTCGCTCTTCATCGCCGTCGTCGCGACGATGTCGCGCATGTACCGCGCGAGCGAGATGACGATCTGGTTCGCGAGCGGCGTCCCGCTCAGCCGGTTCGTCCGGCCGGTGCTGCACACGAGCTGGCCGGTGTTGCTGCTGATCGCGGTGCTGTCGCTGTTCGTCTGGCCGTGGCAGAACGAGCAGAGCGCCGTGCTGCGCGACCAGTTCGAGCGCCGTTCGGATCTGTCGCGCATCGCCCCCGGGCAGTTCCAGACCTCGGCCGACGGCGAACGCACGTTCTTCTTCGAGGGCAGCGCGAGCGGCGCGGCGATCGGACGCAATGTTTTCATCGTCGCGTCGCGCGGCGGCGTCGAGTCGGTGACGTCGGCCAAGTCCGGGTCGATCGAGAACGGCAGCGACGGCCGCGTGCTCGTCCTCGCCAAGGGTCAGCGCAACGAGGAGGACGCCAAGACCGGCGAGAAGACGCTGTCTCGCTTCGAGACCTACCGCGCCGGGGCGAGCGAGCGCGTCCGCAACGCGACGGGGGCGCTCGCGCCGCGGGCGCTGCCGACGATGGAGCTGATGCGCAAGCCCACCGCGCCCAACCAGGGCGAGCTCGCCTGGCGGCTCGGCCTCGTCCTCGCCGCCGCGAACATGATGATCCTCGGCATCGGCATGTCGGCATCGAACCCGCGCCACGCGAGCAACTGGAATCTGCTGTTCGCGCTGCTCGGCTTCTTCGCGTACTACAACTTCATCAATCTCTCGCAGGCGTGGGTCGGCGCCGGCCGGGTCGGCCTCGGCACGGTGCTCATCCTCGGCCACGGCGGCGCATTCGTGCTCGCCCTCGCCTTGCTGTGGTGGCGCGAGAACGGCATGCGGCGGGTGCCGGCCTTCCGCCGTCGGCGGCGCCGCCAGGTCGCGACGGCGCCGGCATGAGGACGGTCCGCAAGCTGTTCTGGGCCGACATCGCCACCGCGGTCCTGTTCGTCGCGCTCGCGTTCCTCGCGCTCTTCTTCTTCATCGATTTCGTCGACGAGCTGCGCGATGTCGGCACGCGCGGCTACACGGCCGCGCACGCGGCGGTGTATTCGCTGTTGCTGGCGCCCGGACACCTCTACGAGCTCATGCCGATCGCGGTCCTGATCGGCACGATCTACGGCCTCGCCCGCCTTGCGCAGACGTCGCAGTACACGATCCTGCGCACCGGCGGGCTCGGACCGAGCCGCGCGCTGCGGCTGCTCGCCAGCCTCGCTCTCGTGCTGGGCGCGGTGACGTTTCTCGTCGGCGACTACGTCGCGCCGTTCAGCGAGCGGATCGCGAGCCAGTTGCGCGCGTCGTTCAGCGGCAGCCTCAAGCTCGGACGCTCCGGCGCCTGGATCAAGGAGCGCTCGCCCGACGGCGAGCGCAGCTTCTCGATCAACGTCGGCAGCGCCGAGCGCGGCACGCTGCTGCGCAACGTCCGCATCTTCGAGTTCGACGCCGACGGCCGGCTCGTCACCCGCACCGTCGCCGCCGAGGCCGACGTCGGCCGCGACGGCACCTGGGCGCTGCGCGACGTCGCCGTGACGCGCTGGCACGAAGCCGGCGTCGAGTCGTCGGCGCACCAGGAGCAGCTCGCGACCAGCCAGTGGAAGAGCTCGCTGTCGCCGAAGGTCGTCGCCGCCGCGGTGCTGCCGGTGACGACGATGTCGACGATCGAGCTCTGGCGCTACATCGGTCACCTCGCCGAGAACGACCAGGCGGTGCAGCTGCAGAAGATCCAGTTCTGGAACCGCGCGCTCTACCCGTTCGTCTGTCTCGTCATGGTCGGGCTCGCGCTGCCGTTCGCGTACCTGCACGCGCGCGCCGGCGGCGTCAGCATGAAGGTGTTCGCCGGGATCATGATCGGCGTCAGCTTCGTGCTGCTGAACAACGTCTTTCGCCACCTCGGCCTGCTCGGCAACTGGACGCCGTGGCTCGTCGCCGCGACGCCGGGCGCGTTCTACCTCGCGCTCTCGCTCGCCGCGTTCAGCTGGCTGGTGCGCTTTCGCTGAGCGCTTCGCGATGGCGCACGCGATCGTCCTCTTCGCGCACGGCGCCCGCGACCCGCGCTGGGCCGAGCCGTTCGAAGCGGTCGCGCAACGCATCCGCAGCGCCGCGCCGCAGACGCCGGTCGCGCTCGCGTACCTCGAGCTGATGGCGCCGACGCTCGACGTCGCGGTCGCCGGGCTCGTCGCCGCTGGCGCGACGACGGTCGACGTCGTCCCGCTCTTCCTCGGCACCGGCGGACACCTGCGCCAGGACCTGCCGCCGCTCGTCGATGCGCTGCGGGCGGCACATCCCGACGTCGCGATCCGGCTGCACGCCGCGATCGGCGAGGATGCGGCCGTGAGCGAAGCGATGGCGCGCGCGGCGCTCGTCGCCGCTGGCGTGGCCGAACGACCCGCTGAACCATAATCGGCCGCGCAATGAACCTCCACCAGTTCAGGTTCGTCCAGGAGGCGGTCCGCCGCGACCTCAACCTGACCGAGACCGCCAAGGCGCTCTTCACGTCGCAGCCCGGCGTCTCCAAGGCGATCCTCGAGCTCGAGGGCGAGCTCGGCGTCGACATCTTCGCGCGCCACGGCAAGCGCCTGCGCCGCGTCACCGAGCCCGGCCGCGAGGTGCTGAAGTCGATCGAGGTGATCATGCGCGAGGTCGGCAACCTCAAGAAGATCGGCGACGAGTTCTCGAAGCAGGACGCCGGCACGCTCTCGATCGCGACGACGCACAGCCAGGCGCGCTACTTCCTGCCGGCGCCGATCGCGCAGATGAGGAAGCGCTTTCCCAAGGTCAACATCAGCCTGCACCAGGGCACGCCCGAGCAGGTCGCGAAGATGGTCTACGAGGAGGTCGCCGACTTCGGCCTCGCGACCGAGTCGCTCGACGACTTCGCCGACCTGGTGACGCTGCCGTGCTACGCGTGGCAGCACGTCCTCGTGCTGCCGGCGGGCCATCCGCTCGCGCAGCTCGACCGCGTCTCGATCGAGGACCTCGCGCCGCTGCCGCTGATCTCGTACCACCCGGCGTTCTCCGGCAGGAAGCGCATCGACCAGGCGTTCGCGACGAGGAAGCTCGTCCCCAACATCGTCCTCGACGCGATCGACGCCGACGTCATCAAGACCTACGTCCGCCTCGGCCTCGGCATCGGCATCGTCGCCGAGATCGCGATGCGCGAGGAAGGCACGACCTCGGACCTCGTCGCACGTCCGGTCGGCCACCTGTTCGGTCAGAACATCACGCGCATCGCGTTCAAGCGCGGCGCGTACCTGCGCAACTTCGTCTACGCCTTCGCCGAGATGATGTCGGACCGGCTGACGCGGCCGCTCGTCGAGCGGGCGATGGCCGGCGACGCGCACGACTACCAGCTCTGATATGAAGCCCGATGGCGCCTCACTGCGTTCGCTGCCCCCCGAGGGGGCGCGGCCGGGCTTGGGGCGGCCCGGCGCCCGGCCGGCCCTTCCCGGCGGAGCGCACGTCCCTCGCGTCGAAAGCCGCCTGCCCGACGTCGGCACGACGATCTTCACGGTCATGTCGGCGCTCGCGACCGAGCGCGGCGCGGTCAACCTCGGCCAAGGCTTCCCGGATTTCGACTGCGACCCGAAGCTCGTCGACGCGGTCGACGCGGCGATGCGCGCCGGGCTCAACCAGTACCCGCCGATGACCGGCGTGCCGATCCTGCGCGAGCGGATCGCCGCGAAGATCGAGGCGCTGTACGGCCATCGCTACGACCCGGCGACCGAGATCACGGTCACCGCCGGGGCGACGCAGGCGATCCTCACCGCCGTCCTCGCGTTCGTCGGGCCCGGCGACGAGGTGATCGTGCTCGATCCGTGCTACGACAGCTATGCGCCGAACGTCGCGCTCGCCGGCGGCCGCACCGTGCACGTGCCGCTCGTGCCCGGCACGTTCGCGCCCGACTTCGACCGCATCGCCGCGGCGCTGACGCCGCGCACGCGCGCGCTGATCGTCAACTCGCCGCACAACCCGAGCGGAACCGTCTGGTCCGACGCCGACATGCGGCGGCTCGAAGAGCTGCTCGCGCCGACCGACATCGTCGTCATCAGCGACGAGGTCTACGAGCACATGGTGTACGAAGGCGAGCACCCGAGCGCAGCGCGCTACCCGGGGCTGGCGGCGCGCACCGTCGTCGTCTCGAGCTTCGGCAAGACGTACCACGTGACCGGCTGGAAGGTCGGCTACGCGACGGCGCCGGCCGCGCTCAGCACCGAGTTCCGCAAGGTCCACCAGTTCAACGTCTTCACCGTCAACACGCCGATGCAGCACGGCCTCGCGAGCCACCTCGCCGACCCGACGCACCACACGTCGCTGGCGGCGTTCTACCGCGCCAAGCGCGATCGCTTCCGCGCCGGCCTGGCGCGGACGCGATTGCGGGTGCTGCCGTGCCAGGGCACGTACTTCCAGTGCGTCGACTACTCCGCGGTGAGCGAGCTCGGCGACGACGCGTTCTGCCGCTGGCTGACGACCGAGGTCGGCGTCGCCGCGATCCCGCTGTCGGCGTTCTATGCGGACGGCTTCGACCAGCGCATCGCCCGCTTCTGCTTCGCGAAGAAGGACGAGACGCTGGACCTCGCCCTCGAGCGGCTGCGCGCGCTCTAGGACCCCTGGCGATGCCGTCCGAACTGCTGACCGAGCGACGCGGCACGACGCTGGTGCTGACGATCAGCGACCCGGCGACGCGCAACACGCTGTCGGCGCAGGTCATCGCGGCCGGCATCGAGGCCCTCGGCGTCGCCGAGTCGAACCCCGACGTGCGCGCGGTCGTCGTCCAGGGCGCGGGCGGGCACTTCTGCGCCGGCGGCAACGTGCACGGGCTGATCGAGCGGCGCGCCGCCGGCGAGGCGGCACAGCGGCGCATGCTCCAGGACCTGCACCACTGGATCGAGACGATCGCGAGCTTTCCCAAGCCGGTGATCGCCGCCGTCGAGGGCGCGGCCGCCGGCGCCGGCTTCTCGCTCGCGCTCGCCTGCGACCTCATCGTCGCGTCGTCGGAAGCGCGCTTCGTCGTCTCGCACGGCAAGCTCGGCCTCTCGCCCGACGGCGGCGCGACGGCGCGGCTCGCCGAGGCGCTGCCGCCGGCGCTCGTCAAGCAGCTGATCTGGCTCGCCGAGCCGGTGCCGGCGACGATGCTGCAGGAGCGCGGCCTCGTCGCGCTCGTCAGCATGCCCGGGAACGCGCTCGCCGACGCGCTCATCCTCGCTGACCGCCTCGCCGCGCTCGCGCCGGGCGCGATCGCGAGCGTCAAGGAGCTCGTTGCGCAGGCGCCGCGGCGCACGCTCGGCGAGCAGCTCGCGGGCGAGCGCGACCACTTCCTCGCCAACCTCTTCGCCGCCGACGGCGCCGAGGGACTGCAGGCGTTCGTCGAGAAGCGCACGCCGCGCTTCTCCTGACGCGTCGCGGCCACGCTGTCACCTGAGCGACCGGCCGTGCACCCTCCTGTTCTTACCATCGAGGAACAGAACAACATCGAGTCGGGTTCGTGGTTCTCGAGGCTTTCCGCGCCGCTGCGCGAGTCGATCCTGGGTCGCTCGACGGTGCGCAGGCTCGCCGACGGCGCGGTGATGTCGACGCGCGGCGCGCCCGCCGAGGAATGGTGCGGCGTCGCGCTCGGCGCAGTGCGGATCAGCTCGGTCTCGCTCTCGGGCAAGCAGGTGACGCTGACGTACGCCGAGCCGGGCACCTGGTTCGGCGACATCGCGCTCTTCGACGGCATGCCGCGCACGCACGACGCCAACGCGCACGGGCCGACGACGCTGCTGGTCGTCCGCAAGGCCGACTTCAAGGACCTGCTGGCGCACAACGTCGAGCTGTACGACGCGCTGCTCAGGCTCAACTGCCGGCGCCTCAGGCTGCTCTTCGACACCGTCGAGGACCTCAACACGCTGCCGCTGTCGGCGCGGCTCGCCAAGCAGATCCTGCTGCTCGCGCGCAGCTACGGCGTCCAGCAGGGCGACGAGATCCGCGTCGGCCTGCAGCTCGCCCAGGAAGACATCGCCCAGCTGCTCGGCGCCTCGCGCCAGCGCGTCAACCAGGAGCTGAAGGGCTTCGAGCGCGAAGGCGCGGTGCGGATCGAGCCGACCCGGCTCGTCGTCCTCTCCAGGGACAAGCTGCTCGCGATCGCCAACCGCTGACCGCGCCCATCGTCGGCGGGACGGCTTTCGCACGGGACGACAATCGGCCGATGACCACGCCAGAAGCCAACACCGGCACCAAGCCGGTCGCCGAATCGCACGCCTTCGACGTCGCCGCGCTGGAGCGCTATCTCGCCGCCCACCTGCCCGGCTTCGTCGGGCCGCTTTCGGTCGAGCAGTTCAAGGGCGGCCAGTCGAATCCGACCTACAAGCTGCTGACGCCGTCGCGCAGCTACGTGATGCGCTCGAAGCCCGGGCCGGCGTCGAAGCTGCTGCCCTCGGCGCACGCCGTCGATCGCGAGTTCCGCGTCATGCGCGCGCTCGCCGACACCGCCGTTCCGGTGCCGCGAATGCACCTGCTGTGCGAGGATGAAGGCGTCATCGGCCGCGCCTTCTACGTGATGGAGTTCGTCGACGGTCGCGTCCTCTGGGACCAGTCGCTGCCGTCGCTCGCGCCGGCCGAGCGCGGCGCGGTCTACGACGAGATGAACCGCGTCATCGCGGCTCTCCATTCCGTCGACCCCAAGGCGGTCGCTTTCCAGCACAGTGGGATCCGAAGCTTGGAATTCACGTGACTTGAAGTCGCGGC
>JADMIO010980226.1_pt1 | contig 53786 bp, 47 predicted proteins | sample 8958161 | NCBI WGS metagenome assembly JADMIO01 (sample SAMN16585339, study PRJNA669376) | soil metagenome | isolation source: Crop rotation soil | place: USA: Cullars Rotation, Alabama | collected 2011
CGCGACTTCAAGTCACGTGAATTCCAAGCTTCGGATCCCACTGTGCTGGAAAGGGCAGGTCGATGCGATCGGCAAGGGGACCGTGCAGCATCGGCGCCTGGCGGGCGCGGTCGGTGATGAGCTCGAACGTTTGGCGGCCGATCCGCGCCGTCGGGTTTTGAACCAGTGCGATGAGCGCACGGTCATGCGGGCTTTGCGCCAAGGCCGCGCAAACCAGATCGGCGAGTTCCGGCCGGCCCGCAATTGCGACCTGGTGATCGACGCCGCCCCGGGCAACAAGCTGGACCAGATCTTGATCGCTGAGCGCGCGGCTGCGCAAAAGGACCGGCCGCGCAACCTCGATATGGTCATCGGCGAGCATGAGCGCGAGTTCGCGCGGGGCGCCTTCGTTGTCTGCAACCCGCTCGGCGAGAGCGAGGCGGATCGCCATCTCGACGTCTTTGGAGAGGCGCTTGCAGATGTCGGCCGCAAGCTCGCGCTCGCGCGGGCTCAGCGCCTGGCCCTCTTGCTCAAAAAGAGTGGTCACGGCGACATAGACGTCGCCCAGGCGCGCACTTCCGTGAACGGCACTTTCTGCGAGATGCAGAAGGCGCGCGCTCCTCTCTTGCGCTCGTGGAAGCACAACCCCCATAACCCCGTGCCCTTCGGTGCGTTCGGCAGCCTTATATTTGTTGTCAATCTACGCCGTTGCCGTAAATGTCCGATTAAGCGTGCCGTTTTGGTGGAATGGCGTGTGATCCGGCGTCTTAAAATCGGCGCGGGCCACAGTTTGACAGCGGGCGGACGGCGAACCATTTTCTCTTAACCACGACATAGAGGCGTTCATGAAGTTCGGCATCGGCCAGCCGGTCAGGCGCAGAGAAGACATCCGCTTCATCACCGGACAGGGACGGTATACCGACGACATCACGTTGCCGGGGCAGGCTTATGCGGTGTTTGTGCGCAGCCCGCACGCGCATGCGGTGGTGAAGTCCATCGATGCATCAGCTGCTAAGGACATGCCCGGTGTCCTCGCCGTGCTGACGCAGTACGAATTTTCGGAGATGGGCGCGACGGGAACGTTTCCCTTCATCTTCCCGGCGGTCAATCGCGACGGAAGCAAAGTGCCGCAATCGCCGAAACCCATCCTTGTCGCCGACAAGGTGCGGCACGTCGGCGAAGCCGTCGCCGTGGTGGTGGCCGAGTCTGCTGCCGAAGCGCAGGATGCGGCCGAGGCGGTCATGGTCGATTACGAGCCGCTTCAAGCGGTGGCGAGCGCGTACACCGCGCACGATGGGCCGCTGGTGTGGGACCACGTGCCAAACAATCTCTGCTACGACTGGGAAGACGGCAAGCGCGACGCGGTCGATGCGGCGTTTGCGAAGGCTGCGCACAAGGTTTCGGTTGACCTGGTGCAGAACCGCATCGTCGCCAACGCGATGGAGCCGCGCGCCGCAAACGGCGAGTACGATCCCCAAACCGACACCTACACCCTGCACACGTCGAGCCAGGGCGTCGGCATGCTGCACCACGCGATTGCCGACGCCATCATGAAGGTGCCGGGCGAGAAGCTGCGCATCTTCACCCCCGACGTCGGCGGCGGTTTCGGCATGAAGGGCGGGAGCTATCCGGAGCAAGTGTCGGTGCTGTTGGCGGCGCGCGCGGTTGGACGGCCCGTGAAGTGGACCGGCGAGCGGACAGAGGCGTTTCTCTCCGACAGTCAGGCGCGCGACGCGCGCACGCACGCCGAACTCGCGCTCGATGAGGACGGCCACATTCTCGCCGTGCGCATCAAAGGTATGGCCGATGTCGGCGCCTGGATGTCGCCGATCGGACCGATCGTGCCGACGGGTGCCGGGCTCGGAATCCTTGGCGGCATCTACAATCTTCCCGCCGCGTACATGGAGGTAAAGGTCTACTACTCGAACACCGTGCCTATCAGTGCCTATCGCGGGGCGGGCCGGCCCGAGGCCGCGTACATCATGGAGCGGCTGATGGACAAGGCGGCGAAGGCGACGGGCCTTGACCGCATAGAGATCCGCAAGCGCAATCTCCTGACGCAGTTCCCGCACAACAACTGGGGCGGGGTGCCCATCGATTCCGGCGTACCAATCAAGAATCTCGAGCAAGCGGCAAAGACGGCAGATCTATCGGGCTTTGATACGCGCAAGAAAGACTCAGCCGCGCGTGGTCGCAAGCGCGGCTTGGGGATTTGCTACTACATGGAGATCGCGGGTGGTGCCCCGGTGCCCGAACCGTCGACCATCAAATTCACCGACAATGGAGCGATCGAGGTTTATCTCGGCACGCAATCGAACGGGCAGGGGCACGAAACCGTTTTCGCGCAAATCCTGTCGGAGCGGCTTGGCGTGCCCTACGAGTCCATCACGATCAAGCAGGGCGACACACTCTACAACACGAGCGGCCTTGGCAGTGTCGGTTCGCGCACCCTGCAGGCTTCTGGTGGTGCCATCACCAATACGGCGAACGCGGTGATCGAGAAAGGCAAGCAGGCGGCCGGCCATGTGCTTCAGGCCGGTGGCGCGCCCGTGACATTCGGGATTGTCGAGGGAGTCGGCAAGTTCCGCGTCGGCGAAACCACACGCGAGATTTCGGTGGGCGAACTCGCCATGACTTTGAAGCGCGAAAAAATTCCGGGCTTTGAGGAGGGACTCGACAGCAAGGCGATTAACGCCTCGCCCATGTCATATCCCAACGGCTGCCACATCGCTGAAGTCGAGGTGGACCCGGAGACCGGCAAGGTGTGGGTGGTGAAATACACCGTGGTCGACGATCTGGGACGCATCATCAATCCCTTGCTCGCGCAGGGACAGGTACATGGCGGCATCGCGCAGGGGCTGGGGCAGGTTCTGATGGAGAACTGTGTCTATGATCCCGATTCCGGCCAAATCATGACCGCGAGCTTCCAGGACTATGCGATGCCGCGCGCGGACGATATGCCGCCCGCGCTTTCCATCGCATTCAACGAAGACGCGCCATGCACAACGAATCCGATGGGATCGAAGGGCGCAGGCGAAGCGGGCACGATCGGAGCGATGCCCGTCATCATCAGCGCGATTTCCGACGCGCTGGGTATTGATCACATCGACATGCCGGCGACATCGGAGCGCGTTTGGCGCGCAGCGCAGGCGGCGGGGCACTGACCATGAAAGACTTCAAGAACCAGATCGCGTTCATCACCGGCGGTGCGTCGGGCGCGGGATACGGACAGGCGGAAGTGTTTGGCCGCGCGGGCGCAAAGATCGTGATTGCCGACGTGCGCGCGCCGGCCGTGCAAAAGGCCGTCGCGGACATCAAAGGCATGGGCATTGCGGCACACGGCATCGTGCTCGACGTCACCGACCGCGAGGCCTACGCGAAAGCCGCGGACGAGGTGGAAGCGGTATTCGGTGGCGCACCGACCCTTCTGTTCAACACCGCCGGCGTGAACAGTTTCGGGCCGGTAGAGAACACCACTTATGGCGATTTCGATTGGCTCATCGGCGTCAATCTGGGCGGTGTGATCAACGGCATGGTCACGTTCGTGCCGCGGATGATCAAGGCGAAGAAGGCAGGGCACATTGTCACCGTGTCGTCGCTGGGCGGCCTGATGGGGAGTGCGTTGGCGGCGCCGTATTCCGCGGCGAAGGCGGCGGTGGTGAACCTGATGGAGAGCTATCGCCAGTCGCTCGCGAAGTTCGATATCGGCGTATCGGTGGTCTGTCCCGCAAACATCAAGACGAATATCGCGGAAGCGACGCGCATCCGGCCAAAGTCATTCGGAGAAAGCGGTTACGTGGCCAACGACGAGACGATCGCGTCGCTGCACTCGATCCACATCCACGGCATGGAGCCGGTCGAGCTCGCCAACCACATCAAGCGCGGGATCGAAGACAACAAGCTCTACATCATCCCATACCCCGAGGCGAAAGAGGGTCTAAAGAAGCACTTCGACGAAATCGTCGACTCGGTGCCGCCGATGGAGTCGGATCCGGAAGGCGCCAAGAAGCGCACGGAGGCGTTGCAGAATTGGGCCTCAAGTCGCGCCCGCGTGTTCAACAAGGAACAGGGCCGGTAGCAGCCTTAGGCAGAAGGCGCCTTAGGTTCACCGGGTTCTGTGACCAGCTTTTTCACCGCCACATAGTCGGTCTTGCCGGTCCCAAGGACGGGGATTTCGTGTACGGCCTTGAAGTTGCGCGGCGCGGCGAGTTCAGGCACGCCGTGGTGCTGCATCCATGCGAGCAATTGCGCGCGGTTGGCGTCGGGGTAGGTGGTCACAAGCACGATCTGCTCGCCCTTGCGGCCGTCGGGGATCGCAACGGCTGCGTGCGCGTGATCGGGCCAGACAGCGTTGGCGCAATTCTCGACCGCGGTCAGGGACACCGTCTCGCCGCCGATCTTGGCGTAACGCTTCAGCCGCCCCTTGATGGCGAGGTAGCCGTCGGCGTCGAACGCAACCACATCGCCGGTGTCGTGCCATCCGTCGGGTGGAGGCAATATCTCGCCCGGCTTTTCCGGCCGTAAGTAGCCCAGCATGATGTTTGGTCCGCGCACGAACAGCCGTCCGCCGCCGGCGATGCCTTCGATCGGATCAACGCGCGCTTCGATGCCGGGCACGAGATGACCGACCGTGCCCGAGCGGTTGGCGCCGATCTGGTTTGCCGCCAGCACAGGCGAGGTTTCGGTGACGCCATAACCTTCAAGCAATTCGGTCTTTGCAAATTGACGCATCAGCACGCGGGTCTCCTCGCGCAGGCGCTCGGCGCCGCACACTGCGAGGCGCAGCGTGTCGAAATCGCCAGTCTCGGCGACGCGTGCGTATTGCGAAACGAAGGTGTCGGTGGATAGGAGGATGGTGGCCTTTCGCGCCGCGATACGCCGGACGATCTCGTGCGGTTGGCGTGGGGTGGGATGCATCACGGTCTGGATGCCGAGGAACAGCGGCATCAACGAACCCACCGTCAGGCCGAAGGAATGAAACGTCGGCAACGGATTGAACAGCACGTCGCTTTCGAAGAGGTCGATATGCGCCTTCACCTGCGCCACGTTGGCGAGGATGTTGCGGTGCGACAGCGCCACGCCCTTGGGCTCGCCTTCCGTGCCAGAAGTAAAGAGGATGAAAGCGGTCGTGTTCGGGTCGACATGCGCGCGCACGAGACCTGGCGCGATGAGCCCGAGCGCCGCCGAACCCTTGTGCAGGAGCGACAGATTCTTGCGGACGTCTTCCAGATAAACGACGTTAGCGACAGGCTCTATCACCTCCATCAGGTGCTCAAGCTTACCGAGCTTGATGAACAAGTGCGCGGTGACGACGCGCTTGACCTTCGCGCTCGCGAGTGCGGCGAGCATGTTCGGCGCGCCAGCCGTGAAGTTCAGCATCGCGGGCACGCGGCCATATGCCGATAGCGCAAACACCGTGATTACGGACCCAATGCCGGTGGGAAGAAGCACGCCGACGGATTCGCCTTTCTCCGTGCCGGCCTTCAGGGCCGCGCCAAGCGCAAAGGCGCCTTTGACAATGTCGTCGTAAGTGAGCTCGCGCTCGTCACCGTCGATGGCGATGAGGCGCTTGGCGCCGAAGCGCGAGCGCGCGTCCAACAGCGCCTCAAAGAGGGTGCGGTCTGCGGGCGCGAGGTCGAGCGGTCTATCCGGAATCGCGGGGGCTTCCATTGGCGCGGCGAGCCTAAACAAAGGGTCCACGAGCGCAAGCGGGCCGTGAACTACGACTCATAGCGCGTTGAAAACACTCATGGTTCGCGGTTCCACGAGCCCGTCGCTAACATGGCTCCGGCCGGAGGGGGTCGGTATGGGCCGGTGGGGTCTGCGTAGCGCGTGTTGTGCGGTCGTGTTGCTGGCCGGCGGTGTTTCTGCCTGGGCCGACAGCGCGAGTGATCTCACGGAAGCCGAGAAGGCGCGCGCCGAGAACCGGTTCGATGACGCAGTTCGTCTGACAACCCGCGCACTCAACCGCGAAGATATGACGGCGCTCGATCAGGCACGCGCTTATTATGTCCGCTGCGCCGCCCACTACGGCCGGCGTGAATACGACAAGGCGATTGCCGACTGCGACATGGCATTGTCACAACGGTCCGACATGGCCGCGGCGTATGACGTGCGCGCCCGCGCGTTCGCGAGCCAAGGCGAACCCGATAACGCCATCGTCGATTTTAATATGGCGATCCGGCTGGACCCGAAAAACGCCAGTGCCCGCGCAGCTCGCGGCGTCGCTTATGGGGCGCTAGGACGGCACGAGGCGGCTGCCGCCGACTTGCGTGAGGCTCTCCGCCTCGATCCGCAAAATGCGGACACACATAACGCATTAGGTCTCGAACTGCGGCGTTTGGGATCGACGGGCCCGGCGCTCGTCGAGTTCGACCGCGCGATCTCCTTGCGGCCGAATTTCGCAACAGCGTGGCTGAACCGCGCACAAGCCTCCTATGCGGCCGCCGGATATGACGCAGCGATGCACGATATTGGCATGGCAATCCGCGTCGCGCCGAGTTACGCGCGCGCATATCGCATCCGTGCCGATCTCTACCGCGAGCGTGGTGACAACGATCGGGCTATCGCCGATTACGGCGCAGCGTTGAAGCTTGATCCGGCCAATGCCGATGCCTTCTACGGCCGTGGCCGTTCGTACCTGAGCAAGGGCGATTTCCCCCAGGCGATCGCCGACTTCGATACCGTGCTGGCGCTACGCCAGGAATTCGCCGAGCTTTACTTCGCACGCGCAGAGGCGCGTCAAAGCCAGGGCGAGACTAACGCTGCAATTGCCGATTTCGGACAGGCCATCCGGCTTAGGGCCAACTATGCCGAGGCGTACAACCGGCGCGCGGCATTGCATTTCCAGAAGGGCGAGAATGGTCTCGCTCGCGCGGATTTCGATGCGGCACTGCGCTATGAGCCGAACAATGCGACGACGCTGACCAACCGCGGAATCGTGGCGTTGGAAATGCACGACCGTGACCGTGCGCTCTCCGACTTTTCAGCAGCGATCGCGATCTCGCCGTATGAAGCCATGCCGTACTACCGCAGGGCAGGCCTTTATGCCGATGCCAACGAGGACACTTTGGCGATGGCGGATTACACCGCGGCGATCCGGCTTCAGCCCAGTTTCGCGGAGGCCTACAACGACCGCGGCGTGCTCCTCCACAGGCGCGGTCAAGATGCGCAGGCAGTTGCCGATTACAGCGCCGCCATCGAAATCGATCCCCGCTACGCTGTTGCGTATAACAATCGTGGGAACGCCTACGACGGCTGGGGCTTCCATCGCAAGGCGATCGCCGACTTTGAAGACGCGATAAAGATCGCGCCGAACTTCGCGCTCGCCTATGACGGTCGAGCCTACGCCCGCGACGGAGAGGGCGACCACGATGGCGCGCTCGCCGATTACGCAAAGGCCATTGAACTCGCGCCCGATCTCGCGAGCGCCTATTCCAACCGCGGTGTAAGCCGGTTTGCGCTAGGCGATTTCGTGGGCGCCGCCGCTGACTTCCAGAAACTCGTCGCGCTCGACACCAACGCCTACAATGCCCTCTGGCTGTACCTCGCGCGCGCACGCGCCGGCGTGGCACAATCCGATGCGTTGTCCGCGATGGACAAGATCAACCCCGCGCACGATTGGCCCGCGCCTGTGGTCGGGTTCTTTGCGGGCCGCTCGACCGAGACCAAGATGCGCGCGGACGTGGCGGCGCAGGAGGCCGACAACGCGCGCGGGCGGATGTGCGAAGTGGACTTCTATGTGGGCGAGTACGCGCTGCTTCGGAACGACACCGCCAATGCCCAGGCGCGCTTTACGCAAGTGGTTGAGCGGTGTTCTCTCTACTTCTATGCATACCGAGCGGCGGCGGGGGAACTGGGGCGGCTTCGGGCCGCGCCGCCGGTCAAGCGTCACAGCACCTCCTGAGGTAGGGTGACGTTAGGGGCGAACATCCCTATATAGACGCCCGTGAGCATCGTGTTCGATCAGGCGGCCAAAGAACGCCGCGCGCTACGCCACCCCGAGAAAGCCGGGCGGCGCGATACGGCCGTGTTGCGCAAGCCCGACTGGATTCGCGTGAAGGCCCCGACCAGCCGCGAATACAATGAAACGCGCGCCATCGTACGCGAACATGGTCTGCACACCGTGTGCGAAGAGGCCGGCTGCCCCAACATCGGCGAATGTTGGACCAAGGCCCATGCCACCTTCATGATCATGGGCGATACGTGCACACGCGCATGTTCGTTTTGCAATGTGAAGACCGGGATGCCCGGCGCATTGGATGCGGGCGAGCCTGCGAGCGTGGCGAGCGCGGTGGAAAAGTTGGGCCTCGCGCACGTCGTCATCACATCCGTTGATCGCGACGATCTGGCCGACGGCGGTGCCGCGCACATCGCGGCAACCGTGCGCGCGATCCGCGAGCGGAATCCGGCAACCACAATCGAAATTCTCACGCCGGATTTCCTGCGCAAGAAGGGCGCGGTCGAAACTGTGATGAGCGCACCGCCGGATGTGTTCAATCACAATCTCGAAACCGTGCCGCGCCTGTACCTGACCATACGGCCGGGCGCGCGGTATTATGTGTCGCTTCGGCTGCTGGCGCAGGTGAAGGAGATCGATCCCAACGCCTTCACCAAATCGGGGCTGATGGTAGGGCTGGGCGAAAGCCGCGAAGAGATCATGCAGGTGATGGATGATTTGCGCGCTGCGGACGTGGATTTTCTGACCATCGGGCAATATCTGCAGCCCACGCGCAAGCATGCCCCGGTGATGAAGTTTTGGACGCCCGAGGAGTTTGCGGGGCTCGAATCCATCGCCCGCGCCAAGGGGTTCCTGATGGTGTCGGCATCGCCCCTGACGCGGTCGTCATATCATGCGGGCGACGATTTCGCGCGCCTTCGGGCGGCCCGCGCGGCGCAGCGCGCGTGACGGGCCGTTGTATTCTGGCGCTGTGATTCTGTGATCCTGACGTGCCAAAACATTCTGAAACCCGCGAATTGAAATTCGGTTGCGAGCAGATGTTTGCCGTGGTGGCGGATGTCGAGCGCTATCCGGAATTTTTGCCGTGGTGCACGGCGTTGGTGGTGAAATCTCGCGCGAAGGATGGCGACGTCGACGTACTGATTGCGGAGATGACGGTCGCATATCACGGGGTGCGCGAGCGGTACACCAGCCGCGTACGGCTCGATCGCAACGCACGCACAATTACCGCCGAGCACATTCAGGGTCCGTTTGATCACCTGGACAACAAATGGAGTTTCGACCCCATGGAGCGTGGCTGTCGAATCCGCTTCGATATTGACTTCGCCTTCAAGAATTGGATGCTGTCGGCGCTGGCGGGGTTCGCCTTCGAAGCCGCGGCTAAGCGGATGACAGATGCATTCGTGCGCCGTGCGAAGGCGCTTTACGGCAAGTCAAAGCAGGCTTTGCAGTAAGACGAGAGCCGCTTCTATGCTTTTCTCGCGCACCTGATCGCGGCCGATGTCGCCGAAACGGCATTGACGAGCCTGGGTTCCCCGCCCCTTTCGCGCGACCGCGAGATAGACGAGACCCACCGGCTTTTCGACCGAACCGCCACCGGGACCGGCAATTCCGGTACATGACACCGCGAGATCAGCCCGTGAATGGGCGAGGGCGCCCTCGGCCATCGCGCGCGCGACGGCTTCGGATACAGCGCCATACGACGCGATGATCGACGCAGGCACGCCGAGAAGTTCGGATTTCGCCTCGTTCGAATAGGTGATGAAGCCGCGCTCGACGACGTCGGACGATCCTGCGATCGTTGTAAGGCAACCGGCGATCAATCCGCCGGTGCAGCTTTCCGCCGTGGCGATGCGGACCTGTTGGGCGCGCGCTGCGTCGAGAACCGCCGCAGCCTGTTTCATCAGGCGATCGGGGAACGTCATGCGAAGGCCTTCAGCCACCAGGCAAGCACAATCAAGAGTGCGGTGGTGCCGCCTGCGATCATATCGTCGGCCATGATGCCAAGGCCGCCGTCAAACCGCTCCGCACGCGAAATGGGCCACGGCTTTATGATGTCGAAAAAGCGGAAGCCAACGAACGCGGCGACGAGCGGAATCCAATGGAAGAAGCCGTCGACAATGGGGATCGCGGCCAGCGCAAGCCACTGGCCCGCGAGCTCGTCCATCACGCATTCCTTCGGGTCTTTCACGCCCGTGCGTCTGGCGTGGGCACTACACGCGTACCAACCCACCGCGAAGGCCACGAGCGCGCCAAAGATGACACCCGGCGCGCCGGTGAGAAGCCCAAGCCACCAGCCGACAGGATATGCCGCCAACGATGCAAATGTGCCGGGCGCGAAGCGGATGCGGCCGATGCCGAACAGCGTCGCGATGTGTGTCGATGCCGGCTGATGGACGTGATGAGCGGCCTCGGTCATGCCGGGAACACAAACATGCGCGTCGGGAAGGCTTCAACGTGGCCGCCCGCGCTTGCGTAGAGCGCGTTGGCGGCGGTGTTGTCCGCTTCGGTCAGCACCCATGACTCGCCGTAACCGCGCTCGCGGCAGAGCGCGTTGAGGTGATCGAGGAGGGCGCGTCCCACGCCCTTCTTCTGATGCGCGGGCAAGACGTCGATTTCGTAAATCAGGAAATCGGTGCGTTTTGGACGGTGCAGCACGTGGCCATAGACGCGGCCCATAATCTCTCCGTTGTCGTGCGCAACGATGCAGAGAAACGTAGGCTCGGCGAGGAGGAAGGCGGCGCGTTCGCCGCAGAGGTCTGTATTGTCCAACGCCTTCGTCGCCGCACCCAGCAGCGCTTCGTCCCCGGGCTCGAGCAGCCCGATGATCATGGCGCGGGTAGGCGGATGGTGGCCGTGGCCTGCGCCGCGATGCCTTCGCCGCGTCCGGTAAAGCCCATTCCATCGGTCGTTGTCGCCTTGACGCTGACGCGGTCGATGGTCACGCCGAGAAGGCTCGCGATCGTGCTTCGCATTGCGTCACGATGCGGGCCAATCTTGGGGCTTTCGCAGATCAAAGTAACGTCAGCGTTTGCGACCACGCCGCGACGTTCTCGCACAAGGTTCGCCGCCCGCGCGAGAAAGACCTGCGACGCCTCGTTCTTCCACTGCGGGTCCAATGACGGGAAGTGCATTCCGATGTCACCCGCGCCAAGCGCGCCTAGGATCGCGTCGGTCAGCGCATGCAGTCCGACATCGGCATCGGAATGACCAACAAGACCCCGATCGTAAGGAACGCGGATGCCGCACAGCCACGCGTGATCCCCCGGGCCGAAACGGTGCGCGTCGTAACCCGTTGCCGTGCGAACGTCTCCCAGCATCCCGCATGCGATGCGTTCGGCAAGCGCGAAATCGTCTTGCGTCGTCAACTTCATGTTCGCTTCTTCGCCCGCAACGGTGGCGAGCGAAAGCCCCGCGCGCTCGGCAAGCGCAAAATCATCGGTTACCGCTTCCGACGCGAACCGTTGATGCGCGTTGTAGATCGCGTCGAACCGGAAGCCCTGGGGCGTCTGTGCACGCATCAACGGCTCGCGCGGCACAATGACGAAACCATCGCCCTCGCGGCGGCGCAGTGTGTCGGCGACCGGCAGCATCGGTGCCACCGCGTCGGCGCGATCGAGCGCATCGATCACGCGGTCGATCAGGGCGTCGGACACGAACGGCCGCACGCCGTCATGAATGAGTACGCGATCCGGCGGGGACTTCTTCGCCAACGCTTCGAGCCCCAGGCGCACCGATTGCTGTCGGGTTACGCCGCCTTTCGCGAACACCATGCCCGGCACACCGTTGCCGAGCAGGGGGTTTGGCGTGACCTCGCAAATGAGATCGACCTTTGGGTGGCGTCGAAATGCGTCGGTCGCCCACCCAAGCACCTGATGTCCGGCAATCGTGCGGAACTGCTTGGGCACACCACCGCCGTCGGCGGCGCGTTCGCCCCGGCCGGCAGCCAAAATAACAGCTGCGATTCCCATGCGCGGACCCTATGCGGCGACTGTGGACGGGCCAAGGCATCGTGTGGCAGAGTTCATGCTCATATTGTAGGCATCACGGTTAACTGCCTAAGGATTGTGCAGAGTGGGCACTGTAAGCAACGCATTGCTCGGCCCCGCGGCCAACGACACCGGCGCGCCGGAACTGGCGGCATTGCTACCCGTGCCGATCCTCGTCGTTGGCCGCGAGGGCCAGATCACATACGTGAACCCCGCCGCCGAACAGATGTTCGCGTCGAGCGAAGGGCAGCTTCTGAAGCACACGCTCGCCGATGTGGCGCCATTCGGTTCGCCGTTGCTCGAACTGGTCCGCCAGGTGCAAACGCGCGGCGCGTCGGTCGTGGAACACGATGTCGACCTGTCGACGCCGAAGACCGGCGAGCGCTTTGCCGACGTCACCATCGCGCCAGCGGCCGAAGCGGGCAGCGTGATCGTGCTGCTCCAGGAACGCGGTCTGGCGCAGCGGCTCGATCGGCAACTTCTCCATCGCGGCGCGGCGCGATCGGTCAGCGGCATGTCGGCGGTCCTCGCGCATGAGATTAAGAATCCGCTCGCCGGCATTCGCGGCGCGTCGCAATTGCTGGAGGAGGTCGTGCCGGAGAGCGAGCGCGGCCTAACAGCGCTCATTCGCGACGAAGCCGATCGTATCCGAGCGCTGATTGACCGCATGGAATCCTTCGGCAGTCCTGCGGCGTTGGCGAAGGAGCCGATCAACATCCACGAAGTGTTGGCGCGCGTGCGGCAGGTGGCCGAGACGAGCTTCGCGCGCGGGCTGCGTCTGACCGAAATCTATGATCCGTCGCTGCCGCCCGTGCTGGGCGATCGCGATCACCTGATCCAGGTTTTCATGAACATCGTCAAGAACGCAGCCGATGCGTGCGCACCGGAAGCTGGCGAGATCGCGCTGACGACGGCGTTCAAGCCGGGCGTGCGTTTGGCCGCGCCGGGCGCCGCCGCTCGGCACAGCCTGCCCCTGGAAGTCACCGTACGCGACAACGGCAAGGGTGTGCCCGCGGATTTGCTCCCCTACATCTTCGATCCCTTCGTCACGACGAAGGCGAGCGGCGCAGGACTCGGCCTCGCGCTCGTGGCAAAAATCATCGGCGATCACGGCGGCGTGGTGGAATGTGAATCGCAACCGCGGCGCACCGTGTTCCGCGTGCTGTTGCCGGTTGCAGCGAAAGGCGAAGGATAAGATGGCGGCCACGGTTCTTATTGCCGAAGACGACGCCTCGATCCGCACGGTGCTGAACCAGGCCTTGGGGCGCGCAGGTTACGATGTGCGCACGACTGCGAACGCGGCGGGGCTGTGGCGCTGGATTTCCGAAGGCGCAGGCAACCTCGTCATCACCGACGTGATCCTGCCGGATGAGAACGCGTTCGATCTGCTGCCGCGCATCAAGAAGCTGCGGCCGGACCTGCCGGTCGTGGTGATGAGCGCGCAGAACAACATCCTGACCGCGATCACTGCGGCCGAACGCGGCGCGTACGAATATCTGCCGAAGCCGTTCGACCTGAAGGATTTGACCGCGGTCGTCCAGCGCGCGCTTGCGCGGCCGACAACGCCTCGGCCCACAGTGGACGCGGAGACGAGCGAAGAACGCCTGCCGCTGATCGGGCGCTCACCTGCGATGCAGGAAATCTATCGCGTGGTGGCGCGGCTGACGCAGGCCGATCTCACGGTGATGATTTCCGGCGAGTCCGGCACCGGCAAGGAACTGGTGGCGCGGGCGCTGCACGATTACGGGCGGCGCAAGTCGGGGCCGTTCGTCGCTGTGAACATGGCGGCGATCCCGAAGGAGCTGATCGAGAGCGAATTGTTCGGACATGAGCGCGGCGCATTCACCGGTGCTACCGCCCGGGGAGTGGGGCGGTTTGAACAGGCGCAGGGCGGCACCCTTTTCCTGGACGAGATTGGCGACATGCCGCCCGAGGCACAGACGCGCCTTTTGCGTGTGTTGCAGCAAGGCGAATACACGACCGTCGGCGGCCGCACGCCGATCAAGACCGACGTGCGCATCATTGCGGCGACCAATCGCGATCTGCGTCAGCTCATTCAACAGGGCCTGTTCCGCGAAGATTTGTTCTACCGCCTCAACGTCGTGCCGATGCGCCTGCCGCCGTTGCGCGAGCGGCTGGAAGACATTCCCGATCTCACGCGTCACTTCCTTCGCAAGGCGGAGCGCGACGGGTTGCCGCCGCGCCGTTTCGAACCCGCGGCTATCGAACGCCTGAAGCGCCACTCATGGCCCGGCAACGTGCGCGAGCTCGAAAACCTTGTACGCCGCATGGTGGTGCTCACGTCGGACGAGGTCATCCCGACACAGGCGGTGGAAGTCGAGCTTGCCGAGGTGGAACGGCACGCGGCGGCCGAAGGCGCGCCGGAGGATCTCGGCCAGGCGGTGGAACGCCATCTCGCGCATCTGTTCGCTTCGTACGGAGATGGACTGCCGCCGGTCGGCCTGTACGATCGCGTGGTTCAGGAGGTGGAACGCCCACTGATTGCCGCGGCGCTCGGCGCCTGCAACGGAAACCAGATCAAGGCGGCGCACCTTTTGGGCCTGAACCGGAACACGCTGCGCAAGAAAATCCGCGAACTGCGCATCGAAGTGATCAAGGGAATGCGCGCTGTGTGATCCGCCGCGCTTGCGTTGCACCCCGGTAACGCTGCATTCTTGCCACAGGGCGTGGCTTTGATACACTGCCAAAAAGGGCAGGCATTTCCGCAGTTTGCGGCCGAATCATCAGATTTTCGGCAAAGGCAAAGAGGCCGATAGCGGCATGGCGAGCATTTCTGTTGTTCAGCCGCCTGTACCCGACGCGCGCCGCGGCGGGCCCTTCCGGCTGCTTCGGGCGGTTTCGCGGCCGTCGCTGATCGCGCTCGCCGTAGGCTTGGCGGCCATCGTTTCCGGGGCCGTGACGTATCTGACGCTCGCCGGCCTTGCGCCCTACGAACCGACGCCGTCGGTGATGATCGCGCTTCTGCTCGTCAACATCACGCTGGTGCTGGCCCTTGCGGGGCTGATTGCGTGGCGGCTGGCGCGCCTGTGGGCACAGCGGCGGTCCGGCACGGCGGGCTCGCGCCTGCACATGCGCCTCGTGGCAATGTTCAGCGCGATTGCCGTTGTGCCGGCGATCATCGTGGCGATCTTCGCCGCGATATCGCTGAACCTCGGCGTGGAGGCATGGTTCAGCGAGCATGTTAAGACCGCGCTCGACAATTCGGTGTCGGTCGCTGACGCCTACGTGAACGAACACAAGCAGGTCATCCGCGGCGATGTTCTTGCAATGGCGTTCGACCTGAACCGCGCCGGGCCGCTTCTTCTCGACGACGCGCAGAAGTTCAAGGACTACCTTGTCACACAGGCGGCGATCCGCGCTCTCCCTGCGGTGTACGTGATCGACCACACGGGCCGCGTGCTCGCGAGCGCGAAGCTCCCCACCGTGCCCGACCAAAGCGCGGTGACGCCGGCGCAAATCGCGCAGTCGGGTGCCGGCAGAGTCGTGATCCTCACCGACACCGGCGAGAATGTCGTGTCCGCGATGGTGAAGCTGGACGCGTTTGTCGATGCCTATCTTCTCGTGTCGCGCAATGTCGATCCCGTGGTGCTGGAGCATCAACGCCACACCAATGAAGCGGTGTCGGAGTATCGGCGCCTCTCCGAGAACCGCGCCGACATCCAGCTCACGTTCGCGGCCCTGTATGTGCTGGTGTCGCTGCTGATCCTGCTGGCCGCCGTGTGGCTCGCGTTGTGGGCCGCGAACCGCATCGTGACGCCGATTGGGCGCTTGGCGGGGGCCGCGGAGCGCGTGCGTGAAGGCGATCTTTCGGTGCGCGTGCAGGCGAGCCGCGATGACGACGAAATCGGCTCTGTCGGCCAGGCCTTCAACCGCATGACCTCGCAACTCGAGGCGCAGCGCAAGGAATTGGTCGACACGAACGAACAGCTCGACGCGCGCCGCCGTTTCACCGAAACGATGCTGGCGGGCGTCAGCGCCGGCGTGATCGGCCTGAACGGCGAGGGCGAGATCACGCTGGTCAATCGCGCCACCGCGCGGCTTCTAAACGCGACGCCGGAAGAGATCGAAGGCCGCCACTACTCAGAGGCGGTGCCGGAACTCGCAGGCCTTATTCGGCGCGCCATGGGCGAGGGGCAGGGGCGCGCGTCGGGGCAGGCCGATCTGAAGCGCACCGGCACCGCGCGGCACCTGAACGTGCAGGTGCGCAGCGAAGCGGGCGAGGCCGGCCACGGTTTTGTCGTCACATTCGACGACATCACCGACCTTGTCTCGGCACAACGCACCGCAGCGTGGGCCGAGGTCGCGCGCCGCATCGCGCACGAAATCAAGAACCCGCTGACGCCGATCCAGCTTTCGGCCGAGCGCCTGAAACGCAAATACGCGGGCGAGGTGACGTCGGACCCGGAAATCTTCGCGCAGTGCACCGACACCATCATCCGCCAAGTCGGCGACATCGGGCGCATGGTCGACGAGTTCTCGTCGTTTGCGCGCATGCCGGCGCCGTCGATCAAGATGGAGCAGGTGCAAGAGCTGGTACGCCAGGCCGCATTCCTGCAACGCGTGGCGCAACCGCAGATCGCGTTCGAGGTTACCGCGCCGAACGAGGCCATCAGCATCGAGTGCGACGGCCGCCTTGTCTCGCAGGCGCTGACCAATGTGCTCAAAAATGCGGTCGAGGCCGTCGGGGCGCGCCAGGCAGCGGGTGATGACGCGCCGGGCCGCATTGCCGTCAACGTCACGACCGATGACACGCGCGTGACGATCGCGGTTCAGGACAACGGCGTCGGTCTTCCGAAAGAGCAACGGCACCGATTGACGGAACCGTACGTGACGACGCGCGCGAAGGGCACGGGCCTCGGCCTCGCCATTGTGCGCAAGATCATGGAAGACCACGGGGGATCTTTGAGTCTGGAGGATGTCGGCGACGACGGTGGGGATGCGCCCGGCGCCATCATCCGGATGGTGTTGCCTTTGCGTCAGCCGCCCAAGAAGAAGGGGACCGAGCATGAACAAGAACGGATCGTTGGTCGCGTCTGAAATCCTTGTCGTCGATGACGAGGCGGATATTCGCGATCTTATGGCGGGCATTTTGGCCGATGAAGGCTATGCCACGCGCGCGGCGTCGGATTCGGATGGCGTGATGGCGACCATCGCGCAGCGGCGACCGCATCTCGTGGTGCTCGACATCTGGCTGCAAGGATCGAAGCTGGATGGCATCCAGATTCTGGATGTTTTGAAGCGCGAACATCCCGATCTACCGGTGGTGATCATTTCTGGTCACGGCACGATCGAAACCGCGGTCGCGGCGATCAAGAAGGGCGCATATGACTTTATCGAGAAGCCGTTCAAGGCCGATCGCCTGTGTCATGTGGTCAGCCGCGCGCTGGAAGCCGCGAAACTGAAGCGCGAAGTGGCCGAGTTGCGGATGAAGGCCGGTGACGACTCCGAACTCGTCGGCGCGTCGTCTGCGATGAGTCAGCTTCGGCAGTTGGTGGACAAAGTGGCGCCGACGGGAAGCCGGATCCTCATTACTGGAGCGCCGGGCTCGGGCAAGGAAGTGACCGCACGTCTTATCCATGCGCGTTCGCGCCGCGCGGGGAATGCCTTCATCGCGATCAACTGCGCCATGATGGCGCCGGGGCGCATCGAGGCCGAACTGTTCGGCGTGGAAACGCCGGACGAGCGCAAGATCGGGCTGTTGGAGCTTGCCCACGGCGGCACGCTGCTGCTCGACGAAGTGGCGGACATGCCGCTTGAGACGCAGGGCAAGGTTCTGCGTGTGCTCATCGACCAGACGTTCCAACGTGTGGGCGGCTCGACCCGCGTGCAGGTGGATGTGCGCGTGATTTCGTCATCGACGCGCGACCCGCGCATAGAAATCGAGAACGGCCGCTTCCGCGAGGACTTGTACCACCGGCTCAACGTGGTCCCCGTGCGGGTGCCATCGCTGTCCGAGCGGCGCGACGATGTTCCACAACTCGTGCACCATTTTATGAAGCGCTTGTCCGCGGCATCGGGCCTAACGATGCGCGAGATCTCGGACGAGGCGATGGCGGTGCTTCAGGCCTATGCGTGGCCCGGCAACGTGCGCCAGTTGCGCAATATCGTGGAGCGGTTGTTGATCCTCGCCACCGACGATCCGGCAGAGGCGATTTCGGCCGACCTGCTGCCGTCGGACTTCAACGGCGCCGGTTCGCCGTGGGGCCAGGGCGCGAAGACGGACCTGATCATTTCGCTTCCCCTGCGCGAAGCGCGCGAGATTTTCGAGCGCGAATACCTGCTTGCGCAGATCAATCGCTTCGGGGGCAATATCTCGCGCACCGCTTCGTTCATCGGCATGGAGCGTTCGGCGTTGCATCGCAAGCTCAAGTCGCTGGGAGTCTCGTCGGGCCGGCCCGATCAGCCCTTCAACGCGTGAGCACCCAAACATGAGCGCATGGTCGCGCCACCGCGCGCCACCGGGGCGCATCGCGTACGTAGACGGGCGCTATGTGCGGCACGCGATTGCGCGTGTGCATATCGAAGATCGCGGCCTGCAACTCGCCGACTCCATCTACGAAGCATTCTCAGTGGTGCAGGGCCGTGTCGTCGACGCGACGGGACATCTGAACCGGCTCGAACGCAGCCTGCGCGAGCTCGCGATGACGATGCCCGTGTCCCGTGCATCATTGAGTGTCATCCTGCGTGAGCTGGTGCGGCGCAACCACATTGGCGATGGGTTTCTGTATCTGCAGGTCACGCGCGGCGCGGTGAAACGCGATCACGCGATCCCGGCCACCTCGCACCCGACGCTCATCGTCACCGCGCGGCCGTTCGACACCGCCGCCTATGAAAAGCGCGCGGCGGCGGGCATCGGTGTTGCCACTGCGCCCGATAACCGATGGGGCCGGTGCGATATCAAGACGACGGCGCTGATTCCCAACGTGCTTGCCAAGACGGACGCGAAAGCCAAAGGCGCCTATGAGGTTTGGCTGGTCGACAAGGATGGCTTCGTCACCGAAGGCGGCTCGACCAGCGCCTGGATCGTGACGAAGGACGGACGAATCGTCACTCGGGACCTCGGGGCAAACATCCTTCCGGGCGTCACCCGGGCGACCCTCTTGCGCGCGGCGGAAGCCTCTGGGTCCAATGCGAAGTGCGAGGAGAGGGCGTTCACGGTGGCCGAAGCGTTGGACGCACAGGAAGCATTTCTGACTGCGGCGTCAGCCTACGTGATGCCGGTTGTGGCAATCGATGGGCAGAAAGTGGGAGATGGTAAACCCGGGCCGGTGACCAAACGCCTGCAGTCGGTCTATCGCGATGCCGCGCTGAGGGACGTTCTGTAGCGCTGTCGAATCGTCACGGCCATTTGCCTTGGCAAAGCGCGCGCCGTGCCGATATGGTGATGGCGAGGCGCGGATCCACCGCGTCCGTCGGCATTCCATTCATAAGTGGGGGCAACCCATGACAGACAAGCCGCAAAATCTCCAAGACACGTTCTTGAACGCGGTGCGTAAGAGCAAGACGTCGGTCACGATCTACCTGATCAACGGCGTGAAATTGCAGGGCAACATTACCTGGTTCGACAATTTCTGCGTTCTGTTGCGCCGCGACGGGCAGGTGCAACTCGTCTACAAGCACGCGATTTCGACCGTGATGCCGATGGGGCCGGTGCAGCTGCAAGAGCAGGAACTGCCCGCCACGGAGGAAGCCTGAGCAAGCCGAAGCGTTCGGGGGCAGGCAAGCGCGCGCAAGAGGTGCGGCGCGCGTTCGTGATTCATGTCGCGCGAAAGGAAAAGCTCGGCGAGCGCGACTCTCGCGACGCGCAATCGAAACTCGGGGAGGCCGTGGCGCTCACGGCCGCGATTCATCTCAGCGTCGTCGAGGCCCTGATCGTGCCCATTGCGCGGCCGACGCCTGCGACGCTGATCGGCTCGGGCAAGGTCGAGGAACTGAAGGGCCTGATCGCGGAGCGCGAGCCAGAGGTCATCATCGTCAACGCGGCGCTTTCTCCCGTGCAGCAGCGCAACCTCGAGCGCGCATGGAAAGCGAAGGTGCTCGACCGTACGGCGTTGATTTTGGAAATCTTTGGCGAGCGGGCGCAGACGCGCGAAGGGCGTCTGCAAGTGGAGCTGGCGCATCTGACCTACCAGCGCTCCCGCCTTGTGCGATCGTGGACCCACCTTGAACGGCAACGCGGGGGTTTCGGGTTTCTGGGCGGCCCCGGTGAAACGCAGATCGAAACCGACCGGCGCCTCATTGGGGAGCGCATTGCCAAGATCAAAGGCGAACTGGAAACCGTGAAACGCACACGCGGTCTGCACCGCGAGGCGAGGAAGCGCGTGCCGTATGCCGTGGCGGCGCTCGTCGGCTACACGAACGCGGGCAAGTCGACCTTGTTCAACCGCCTGACGTCGGCCGACGTATTGGCCAAGGACGTGCTGTTTGCCACGCTCGATCCAACCATGCGCGTGGTGAAACTGCCGTCAGGTCGGAAGATCATTCTGTCGGATACTGTCGGCTTCATCGCCGATCTGCCGACACAGCTCGTGGCAGCGTTCCGCGCGACCCTGGAAGAGGTGCTGGCGGCGGATGTGATCGTGCACGTGCGCGACGCGGCACACGACGAAACGGAGGCGCAGAAGGCCGACGTGGTGAAGGTGCTGAAGGAACTCGGCATCGAGGATGACGGCGAGCGCCCATTCGTCGAGGTGATGAACAAGATCGACCTTCTCGAAGCCGATGTGAAGAAGGCCATGCTCACCCGCAACCGTGCGCGGCCGAAGGCGCCCATCGCCGTGTCGGCGCTGACGGGCGAGGGGATCGGCGCGCTTCTTGATGTGCTCGACCGGTTGACCGGGCAGGAAGAGCGCGTGTTCCAGCTTAGACTCCCGCATGCCGATGGCGCCGGCGTGGCCTGGGCCTATGCTCACGGCCGCGTGCTGGAGCGGAAGGACCGCGCTGCAGGCGTCCATCTTTCCGTCGCAATCGACCCACAAGATATCGACAGGTTCGCGCAGCGGTTTGGCGCGGATCTGGTGGCGGAACAACGGGTTCGCCGCGCGTCCTAAGAGCAGGGGATAAGCTGTGAGCGATCTGTGGATGACGCGCCGCGTGGCGGTCGCGGGAATTTCGGCATCGGTCCTTGGCGCGGCGGCGCTGCCGGCGCTCGCATCGCCGCCGCCCGATTGGGCGCCGCGACTGGAACAGCATTTCGGCGGCAAGCTGGGTGTGTCCGTTCTCGATACTGCGAACGGCAAGAAATATGCGCACCGAGGCGACGAGCGCTTTCTCATGTGCAGCGTGTTCAAGATGCTGATGGCAGGGCTGGTGCTATCGCGTGCCGAGCACGGCAAGATCGATCTCACCAAACAGATTCCTTACACGAAAGCGGACCTGCTCGATTACGCCCCGGTCACGACGCAGCATGTTGCCGAGGGCCACATGAGCCTGCACGATCTCGTCGCGGCGGCGGCAACCGAAAGCGATAACACCGCGGCCAATCTGGTGATGGCGCAGATCGGCGGGCCGGCCGCGATCACCGCATATGCCCGGTCTATCGGCGATGACGTCACACGCTGCGACCGAATCGAACCCGCGCTGAATCTTCCTGAAGGCGACAAGGACACCACGTCGCCCAACGCAATGCTGGAGGACCTGCACGCGCTGACGTTTGGCTACGCGTTGTCGCCGAAGGGGCGGGCGACGCTGGGCGACTGGCTCGCGGCCAGCCACACCGGCGACGCGGCCATCAAGGCGGGCATCCCCGACAATTGGCGCCGCGCCGGCAAGACCGGAAACGGCGAAGAGGAGTCGAACGACGTCGTCGTGCTGTACCCGTCCGAGAACCGGCCGGCCATCCTCGTGTCGGCGTTCTATTTCAATGCCGCGATCACGGGCGACGCGCGCCGCAATGTGTTGATGGAAGTCGGCCGCGCCGTGGCGGCCAACTTCGGCTAGCGCGCGAGTCGCCTAGGCGCGGCGGCCTCGGAAGACCGCAAACAATGCCAGCAGCAGAAACAGCGCGCCCACGCCAACGATCGCAAGCGTGATCGTGCTGCCGTGCTCCGGTGAAATGGCATCGCCCACGTGATTGAACACGCGGCCGGAATGCTTGCCGTACAGAACCAGCGCGCCGATTCCGCCAAAGGCGATGACGGCCAGGATGCCGTACATCACAAGCCCGCGGTTGCGCCACGCAAAGCCGAGGATCGAAAGCGCAGCCGAAACGATGCCGGCCCACAGCGCGATCGTTTGCAGTGTTGAGTCGTCCATACCCATGAAAGTCCCCCAAGACCGTAGCGGCGCATTTCACCACAGGCCGGCCGTTTTGGCACCCGGCGGGCGCGCGGAAAAATTACCTAGCGCTCGCGGAAATGCGGGCTAGGGCTTCTTTCGTTCCGCCTGTTTCGCGGCAACCCACAGAGCCTCCATCTCGTCGAGTGTCGCTTCTTCTGGCGTGCGGCCTTGCACGGCGAGCGCCGCCTCGATCGAGCGAAATCGCCGCACGAACTTCGCGTTAGCGGCGCGCAATGCGGTTTCGGGATCAACCTTGAGGTGACGGGCGAGGTTTGCCGCGGCGAACAGGAGATCGCCGAATTCTTCCTCGACATGCGCGAGGTTCTTGTCGCCGGCCGCATGCGCCTCGGCGAGCTCGCGCGCTTCCTCGGCGATCTTGTCGGTGACGGTGACGGCCGACGGCCAGTCGAAGCCGACCTCGGCCGCGCGCGATTGCAGTTTCACGGCGCGCATCAACGCGGGCAGGGCGCGCGCCACGCCGTCGAGCCGGCTGGCGCCCGCCGCCGTCGCGGCTGCGCGCTCGCGGCGCTTGTGCTCGTCCCAGGCGATGGTCTGTTCCTCGGCCGAGCCCACGGCCGCGCCGCCGCCGAACACGTGCGGATGCCGGCGGATCATCTTGTCGACAATGGCGCGCACGACGGCCGCGAAGTCGAAGAGACCGCGCTCTTCGGCCATCCGCGCGTGGAACACGACCTGGAGAAGGAGGTCGCCGAGTTCGTCCTTCAGGTGCGCGTAGTCGCCGGTCGCGTCGCCGGACTCGATGGCGGCGGCGACCTCGTACGCTTCTTCGATCGTGTATGGCGCGATCGTCGCAAAGGTCTGTTCCAGATCCCATGGACAGCCACCGTCCGGATCGCGAAGACGCGCCATGATGGCGAGGAGTTCGGCGATATCGCTTGGGGGCGTTTCGGGTGGCTTTGCGGTCATCGCCGCAGGTAGGGGCGAGCCAACATCCAGGTCAACCCTGGCGCGGGTAATGTATTTCGTATAAGCAATATTATGGGAAATATTTGCGCCCGGATGGAGGAGGTGCTAAAAGATTCCGCAGATCCGGAGTGACAGACGATGCTGAAACGCGCGGTACTGATAGCACTTCTACTGTCGCCTTCCCTGTTCTCTGTCGTTATGGCGGCCCCGCCGGCACAGGCAATCAAACTTGATCCAAAAATGTACGGCATGTGGCTTCTCGATGCCGCGCACAGCAAGTTTGGCGGACCGTACCCGTCACCCACGTCCGGGCTGGTGAACTGGACCGAACATGGTTGGGTCTTTGCCGTGAATTCAGCTGAAGGTCTGTATGGCGATGCAACGGTGATCGACCATGGCTGCATCTTGGTAGGCGTCAAACGCGATTATACGTGCGAGGTGCGTATCGTAACGCCAACGCACCTACATTTGATCATGCGCAACAACGGAAGGATCGAGCGCGAAGGCGATATCGAACTGCTCGATGCCAACACCCAACGGGCAGTACACCGCGTAACGCCGTCAGCTGGCGCATCCTATACTGAAGCGACAATATGGACTCGCGCTCACTGAGCTCCGGTCTGTCCCCTGGCGATCAATGCCTGCGCGACGCCGGGTAGAAATCGCGTTCGAGTTCATCCGCCGCCTCGGCATAGGACACCGCGGCCTCAACAAGCGTTCGGCGCGCATCGGCGCGATGCATGATCTCCGAAAGGCGGAAAGCGTCGCCCGCGAGTTCTCTCAACCGCGCGACTTGCCGCAAGAGGGAAAACTGGCCCAAAGCCAGACCGTTCAGGGCGTTCGAAACATGGGCGTGCATAGGGCCACAATGCGCGTTCCGCACGATTGGTTCCTACAGCCGTGTTCTGGAACGCCGAACGGCTAAGCTTGCTGCGCCTCGTCCGCGCTGCTGAGAATCAGTGCGCGGCCGCGGGTTTGACGGCGCAATCCGGTGCCACGCCGCCGTTCTTGCGCAAATATCCTGCATACGCTTCGGCCATGGCCGTGGAGTACTTCGCGTCCTCAGGCTTGATCAGCGGTGTTACATCCCTGGTCCAGTTTGCGGCGCACGTTGATGCCTCGCTCGTCGTGTTCACGCACGAAATGTAGTTCGTGAATGCTGTGCGATAGGTGCCGACTTCGTCGTGCGACAGGACACGCCCGTGTCCGGGAATAGCGATCGTGAAGCGTTGCGCCATCACGTCATCGAGCGCCGCCTTCCATCCGGCCGGACACGCGGTGTCGAGATACGGCGCCGGCAGCGTGATGAGATCGCCAAGGGCCGCCACGCCGTGGGCGCGATCGACCACCCACACGTCGCCATCGGTCGCGGCGTTCTTGGCGAGGTGCACGTCGAGCGCCCTGCCCCCAAACGTGAGCGTCTGCGTGTGACCGATGACGACATCGGGTTTCAGCGATTCCGAATGCGCCATCGTGTCGATGAAGATGTTGACCTCGTCCTGCTGGACGTCGTTGAGGCTCCCCTTCGCGATCATCTCCTGCGCCTGTTTCAGGCTGTTGGCGAGAAACCCGGCGAGCGCGCCGTCGATCGCGTTGCTCGCGTAGACGCGCGCATTCGGATACGCAGCCTTTATCCGGCGGTTGCCGCTGGTGTGGTCCAGATGCCAGTGCGAATTGAAGATGGCGACGATCGGTTTTTCCTGCGCGTGTGCGAACGCGAGAATGCCGTCGCTGTGCCAGGTGTGCCGCCCGGTATCCATGAGCACGAGGCCGTCCGGCGTGCGAAAGACGACTGAGTTGCCATCCGGCCCACGGCCGGGCTGATTGGATCCGGGCAACAGATAGACATCCGTCGTTACTTGTTGTGGCGGGAGCGCGGTGTACGTGGTTGCGGGCGCAGCCGGTATAGCGGCCGTGGCCGCCGCAGCAAGCAGAATGTAAGTGAGCATCGTCTCCCCCAAGCCGGGCGGCAGGTTTTACCGCCTGACAAGGCGCGAGAGGACTAAACCTCGTGTGATCGCCTGCCCGATGCCCCGCGTCTCACGCCGAAGTGATGGCGCGATACGCGCTACGCTGCCAGCGTTTTTACGTCGCTCTCGGCGCGTGCCGGCAGGGGGCGGCGGTCCGGGTTGGCCGTGTCCAGCGCCTCAAGGTCGAGCGCGGTGCGCTCATATTCCTCGGCAATGCGGTCGAGAATGCCGCTGGCACGGACATTCGCATCGCCAGACGCAACCGCACGCATCACCGTGGCCGCCTCGCGAAAACGCCGCGCCGTATCTCGTTCGAATTGCATGGCTTATCCCCAGAAGAATCAAATCGGCGATGACAATTATATAGCGCTGTGGCGAAGGTGGCGCGGCAGGAACGTGGCGAACGCGCCAATCGCCCACAGACCGAATCGTTCTGTCATGAAAGTTCGGTGGAAAACGTCATTCCGTCATATGCCGGCTCGACGCCGGGCGGCAGCGAGCGGCGCAGGGTTTCGTAATCCAGTTCCCCCGTCATGTTGGTGAGGATACCGCGCCTGGGTTTGACTCGCGCGATCCATGCGAGCGCCATTTCGACGCTGGCGTGCGAGGGGTGAGGCCGCGGGCGCAGGGCGTCGACGATCCACACCTCGACGCCTTCGAGCGCCGTGAAAGCCGCATCGTCCAATGCGTTGACGTCGCTGGAATATGCAACAGGTCCAAACCGGAACCCGAGCGAGCGGATGGCCCCATGTTGTTGCCAGAAGGCACGCACCGGAATGGGACCGCCCTCCCCTTCGATCTCAAAGCCGGTGAATGGCTCCGGGATAACCTGCGCATCGATGATCGGCGGATAGGCGCTGCCCGGCGGTGTGACGAAGCAATAGGAAAACTGATGCATGAGTTGATCGATGAGCGCGGCGTCACCGTACATCCGAGTACGTTTTCCGCTACCGAAGATCATCGGCCGAAGATCATCGATGCCATGCGTCTGATCGGCATGCGCGTGCGACATCATCACCGCATCGACGCGTCCGCATCGCGCGGAGATCAGCTGTTCGCGCAGGTCCGGCGTCGTGTCCACCAAAACCGCGGTCTGGTCGGGCACCTCGCCACGCCGAACCAGCAACGAGCACCGGCGCCGCCGGTTCTTCGGGTTGGTGGGATCGCATTCGCCCCAATCCCCCGCCCCGTCAGGTCCGCCGATGCGCGGCACACCCGATGACGAGCCGCACCCGAGAATGGTGATGTCGAGACGCGCGCTCATCCCGGCCGTGCCTTCTTGAACAGACGGAAGAAATTTTCGGTAGTGGCCACGGCCAGGGTTTCGTTGGTCACGCCCTTGAGGTTCGCGAGCATCGCGGCGGTGTGCACGACGAAGGCCGGCTCGTTCCGCTTCCCGCGCACAGGCTGTGGCGCGAGATACGGCGAGTCCGTTTCCACCAGCAGCCGGTCTAGGGGCACTTCCGCGATCGCGGCGCGAAGCTCGTCAGCCTTCTTGAAGGTGGCGATGCCCGAAACGGAAATGAGAAATCCGATTTCCAACATCGCTTGCGCGAGCCGTTTCGTGCCCGTGAAGCAATGGATGACGCCCGCGACCGGCCCCCGTGCTTGTTCTTCGCCGAGAATCGCGATGGTGTCATCCTCGGCGTCGCGGGTGTGCACGACGAGCGGCAGGTTCGCCTCGCGCGCCGCCGCGATGTGCGCGCGAAAATTCGCTATCTGCTCATCGCGCGGGCTGTGATTGTAATAGTAGTCGAGGCCGGACTCGCCGAAGCCGACCACCTTCGGGTGCTCCGCCTCGCGCAAGAGCGTGTCAGGTCCGTCCAAAGGCTCGACCTTCGCCTCGTGCGGATGGATGCCGACGGTGCAATGGACGTCGGGCGCGTGCTCTGCGGCCGCCCGTACGGCGGCGAACTTCGCCATCGTTGTGCCGATGGTGAGAAAGTGTCCCACCCCGGCTGCGCGCGCGCGGCCGAGTACGCCATCGAGATCGGCCGTGAGTTCCGGAAAATCGAGGTGGCAGTGGCTATCGACGAGCATGGCAAGAACTTGGCGGACGCGCGCCATTAAGACAACAGCGCTAGAGTGCGCCGAGCCTGCGCTTCGCGTTCGCGACCATGAAGGCGGAAGACAGCACCGTCTGCCGGGGATCGAGATTTAACCCCGTTGCCCGTTCGTAGTTTTCCGTGAGCTTCTCCCAGACTTCGACCCAGCGTTCTGTCCCAACCGTGCTCGATTGTGCGCGCTGGCGCACGCGTTCGGCAAGCGCACGCGTGAGAAAGCCGCCAAAATCGTGCAGCCCGTCTTCGATGCGGAACAGGCGATCGCCGAGCGCGATGAGCGCCGATACGTCGGGGTTACGTGATTGCAACAGCGTCGTGACCTGGCGCGCAAGGTCGAGGCCACCCTCCTCGGCCAGCCGCAAAGCAAGACCGAGCGAGCCGCCGGCAAAGTGCGCGAGCGCGGCGCGGTCATCGGCATCGGAGTCGGGCAGGCGGCGCGCCAGCTCCTTCGCCAACGTTGTATCGTCGAGCGGCCGAAGGTCGAGGCGCTGGCAGCGTGACCGGATCGTCGGCAGCAGACGTCCAGGAGCGTGTGACAGCAGCATCAGCAACGTGCGCGAAGGCGGCTCTTCCAGACTCTTCAGAAGAGCGTTGGCGGCGTTCTCGTTCATTTCGTCGGCGGTGTCGACGATGGCGACGCGCCAGCCGCCCTCGCCCGCCGACAAACCGAAGAACGGCGCGATACGACGAACCTCATCGACTTTCAGCTCGGTCGGCATCTTGCCCTTGTCGTCAGCACGCCGGCGCACGATCATAAGGCCGGGATGTGACTGCGCGGCGATGCGGCGCGACACCGGATCATCGGCGGCCACGGACAGGTCGGGCGGCCCGTCGTCGGTTGCGCCGTAGCGCAGCAAGTATCGCGCAATGCGATAGGCAAGCGTCGCCTTGCCCACGCCCGGCGGGCCGGTAATGAGCCACGCCTGCGGCGGCGTGCCATTGCGGATGGCGTACGCCGCTCGGCGCAGAGCTGTCTCATGCCCAATAAGGTCGAACGTCAAGCGCGGATGCGCTTCATCCGGCGCTTGGAGAACGGCGGGTTTTCGCGCTGGGCTCATGGTTTAAGATGGTGTTCGACGGCGTGCCACACGGCATGTGTGACGTCGTCGGGCGTGCCCGACGCGTCAACCAGCACACATCGGTCGGGTTCAGCTGCGGCGAGCGCACGGAAGCCGTTGCGCAAGCGCGTGTGGAATTCCTCCTCAAACGCTTCAAAGCGCGCCTCGCCGGCGCCGCGGCCGTGTGTGCGCAACAACCCGGTAGCGGGATCGAGATCGAGGATCAGTGTGAGATCCGGCTTGAAGTCGCCCAGCGTTGCTTTCTGTAGCGCGCGCACTTTGTCGGTGCCGAGGTCGCGCGCCACACCCTGATACACATAGGTGGAATCCGAAAAGCGGTCGCATACCACCCAGCGCCCGGCCGCGAGCGCGGGCTCAATCGTGCGAGCCACGTGGTCGGCGCGGGCTGCCAGAAACAACAGGGTCTCGGCGATCGGCGACCAACGGTCGGTGCGGCCATCAACGAGCAGCTTCCGGATGTCTTCTGCACCCGGTGAGCCGCCTGGCTCGCGGGTCTGCACGACCGTGTGCCCGCGTGTGCGCAACGCCTCGGCGAGGCGCGCGGCCTGGGTCGATTTGCCGGCGCCTTCGCCGCCCTCGAGAGTGATGAAACGGCCGCGCATCAGCGGGCGAAACGTTCGGCGTGGGCCTCGCGTTCCCGCGCGGCATCGAAGCCTGCCTCGATCAAGCGCGCCGCCGCATGTTCCCGCGCCTCTTCCGACGGCTGGCCGTTGACCACCGCGATGATGCGCCTGCCGCCGCGCCGTGCTGTGGCAACCAAGCCAAAGCCGCCGGCGATCGTGTGGCCGGTCTTCATACCATCGACGCCGTTGTTGCCGAGAAGGCCGTTGCGGTTCGTGTAACGCGTGCCGCGAAACACGAAACTGGTCAGCCCGAAATACCGATAGTATTCGGGATAGGCGCGGATCAGGTGCGCAGAAAGGCGCGCAATATCGTGAGCCGACATTGTCTGACCGGGCTGTGAAAGGCCGCGTGCGTTGACGAAATGGGAGTCGTTCAAGCCGAGGTCGGCGGCGCGCGCGTTCATCAATTCGGCGAAGTGCGCTTCGCTGCCGCCGATGGTCTCGGCGATCACGAGGCAAGCGTCGCCTGCGGATTGAATGATCATGCCCTTGATCAGGTCATCGACCGTAACGAAATCGCCGGCATCCAGATCGAGCCGCGCCTCGTTGTCGCGCCTGATGCTCGCCACGGCACTGCGCGACACTTGCAGGCGGCGATTCAACCACAAGCGCCCTTCGCGCAGTTCGTGGAACAAGATTTCCAGCGTCATCAATTTCGACATCGACGATGGCGGCATCGGGCGCTCGCAGCGCTCGCACGAGAGCACCTCGCCGGTCGTGTAGTCGACGGCGATGGTGCTCGGCGCGGCGATGGTCACGGTGGGCGCAAGAAACGCGAGAGCGAATGCGAACGTCCTCATTCGACGACGATCCGCGCGTCGTTCTGGCCCGTCGCCTGCACCGCTGCGAGTGTAGAGTCGGCGGTCGTCACATCCTGAAGCGGCCCAATGCGAACGCGATAGACAGTTTTGCCGCCCTGCGTTGACGACGTGATCCGCGCGCCGAGGGAGCGAAGGCGGGATTCCACGCGGCGCGCGTTTTCGATCACTCCGAATGCGCCGACCTGAACGTAGATCGATGTCGATACCGGCACGGGCACGGTCTGTACTTGTCCGGTTACGGCCGCCTGCTCGGCCGGCACCGCCGTCTGTGGCTGCGGTGTTGGTTCGGGCACCTGCTGCATATCGACGGGCGGCGCATCAGCCACGCCGGGTACGGAGTCGAGCGGTGTTGCTGTCACGGTCTCGGTTGGCGCGGCAGCAACAGCCGTCGCGACTTCTGCCGGTGTTTGCTCCGACGGGGGCGCCAATCCCGGCCCGCGCAAGTCCGCGCGCCCAAGGAATTGGACACGGACACGCGCCGTACCTTGCGTTCGGTAACCGAGAAGATCGGCCGCCCGTTCGGAAAGATCGATGATGCGCGACGAGTGGTACGGCCCCCGGTCGTTCACGCGCACCACGATGGACTTTCCGTTGGCGAGGTTGGTGACGCGCACGTTCGAAGGCAGTGGCAGCGTTGGATGGGCCGCTGTCAGTCCGTTGCGGTCGAAGACCTCGCCGTTAGCGGTCACGCGGCCGTGGAATTGCGATCCGTACCAGGATGCGATGCCAGTCTCGTCGTAGCCCGGCTGCTCGCGCGGGTAATACCAGGTACCGGAAACCTGATACGGCCGGCCGACCTTGTAGACGCCCCCACCGGAGGGTGGCGGGGACGGCGGGTGGCTGGTTGCACAGGCCGCGAGCGCGAGCGCGCCGATGACGGATGCCGCAGCCCTGGTCAGTGACAGTGTTCCCACGGCTCTGCGCACCCGCCTTAACGATACCCGTTTACGTTAGTAGAGGCTTTCGTCCCGCTCAATCGTGGCGCCTACCGCCGCTGTGACCGAATCACCCAACCTTACCGGCACGCTAATAGACGCCCCGCGCGGCCACCGGTAAGAGCGGGCACCGGCTCCGGAGCGTACATTTCCGTGGATTTCCTCATCGCGGTTGCCATCGTCATCGTGCTCGTCGGCGGGACGGTGCTGTTCCACTACGAGGGCCTGCGCTTCCTTTCCATCGGCCCATGGTCGATGAAGGTGAACCCCCGGATGGAGATGCAGATCATCATCCTGGGCGTGTTCGTGCTTCATCTCGTCGAGGTCGCGGCCTGGGGCGTCGGATACTGGTTCGGGGACGTTGTCACCAATATCGGCGACTTCGGCGGGCGAGGCACGATCGAATTTGTCGACTACATGTATTTTTCGGTCGAGACCTACACGTCGCTGGGGTACGGCGACGTGTATCCGCTCGACGACCTGAGATTGCTCGCCGGGATCGAGTGCCTAAATGGGCTTCTCCTGCTCGGTTGGTCAGCCTCGTTCACTTTCCTGCAGATGCAGCTCTATTGGGTACGACACGGAAAGACCGGAGAACCGGCCGAAATCGATGACGACGATCACGTCGAGTTGCGCCCGCGCCGCAGGGAACGGCGGCGCGCCGCTCGCCTAAGACCGTAAGGCGCGTCATAATTGGGAAAATCTTTGGGGGGGGTGCCGATGTTTTCACTGTCCCGCCGTCAGGCCGTGGGCGCGCTTGCTGCAACAGCGGTCATTGGGCGCCTGAATTTCGCGTTGGCTGCCGGATCATCGGCGGACGCCGCATTCCAGAACCTCGTGAAGCGGTGGCTTGATGAGGGCCTACGCCTGAACCCGATCTTCGCCACCTATATCGGCGACCACCGCTTCGACACCGAGGTCGATGACGTCAGCGCCGCAGGCCGCGCTGCGAAAGTCGCGTTCCTCAAGAGCGCGTTGACGCAACTCATGGCGATCGATCGCTCAAAGCTGTCACGGGCCAACCAGGCGGACGCCGCAATCTTTGAAAACGAGGTTCGCTTCGAAATCTGGGACGCCGAGGTCAACGAGAGCTGGGAATGGGATCCCCTTCAATACAACGAACTCATCGGCAGCGCGGTCTATTTGTTGATCGCGCGCGAATTCGCGCCGCTGCCGGAGCGGCTGAACCACGCCACCGCGCGCATGGAAAAGATGCCGAAGCTTCTCGAGCAAACACGCGCAAGTCTCGATCCCGCGCGCGTTCCGAAAATTCACGCCGAGACGGTGGCGAAACAAAATAAAGGCATCGGCTCGATCGGCGACGGGTTGGTCGCGATGGCGGGTGCGTTGCCGGCCGCGGATAAGGCGCGGCTGACGGCCGCCGCGGCCACGATGAAGGCCGCCATCGACGAGCACCAGAAGTGGATCGAAGGAACGCTGGTGCCAAACGCGAAGGGCGATTTCCGAATCGGCCCAAAGCGTTACGACGAGAAGCTGAAGTTTGCCCTGATGTCCTCGCTCTCGCGGCAAGAGATCCGTGCCAAGGCTGAGGCCGCGCTCACGGCGACACGCGCAGAGATGTACACGATTGCCAGGGGCGTGCTGGCTGGTAAGGCGGGCGCGCCGCCGACGCCCGACAATCCGACGGAAGCGCAACAGAACGCGGTGATCGGTGCGGCGATGGAGATCGCCTATGCCGACCGGCCCGCGCGCGACAAGTTCGTCGCTGCATGCGAGGCCGCGGTCACGCAGACCACCGCCTTCGTACGCGAGAAGGATTTCATCACCCTTCCCGATGCGCCGGTGAAGGTGATCGTGACACCGGAGTTCAAGCGCGGTGTTGCGGGCGCGTATTGCGATCCGCCGGGCCCGCTCGACAAGGGCATGGACACGCTGTTCGCGGTTGATCCGGTTCCCGACGACTGGACGCAAGCGCAGGTCGATTCCTACCTGCGCGAATACAACAATCGATCGATCCAGGAGCTCACGATCCACGAGGCGATGCCGGGGCATTACACCCAGCTTTGGCATTCGAACAAATATCCGTCCGTGTTGCGCGCGGTTCTGTTCTCCGGGCCGTTTGTCGAGGGATGGGCGTGCTATTCCGAGAACGTGATGGCGGAACAGGGGTATCTCAATCGCGATCCGCTCTATCTCCTCATGCATCTGAAGCTGAACGTGCGCGTCTACACGAACGCGATCATGGACTCCGCCATTCATGTCGACGGCATGAGTGAGGCCGAAGCCATGAAGCTGATGATGGAGAAAGGCTTCCAGCAGGAGCGCGAGGCCGCGGGAAAATGGGTCCGCGCTCGGGTGTCGTCGTGCCAGTTGCCGACCTACTTCGTCGGCATGACGGAACATATCGAGCTGCGCGCCGAAACCGAGAAGCGCTGGGGTGCGAACTTCAATTTGAAGAAGTACCACGACACCGTGCTGTCGTTCGGCTCACCGCCCGTTAAGATCGCGCGCGCGCTGATGTTCGACGAACCGATTGGTTGAGTTGTCCAGAGGATCCAGATGTGGTGGTCGCGCGAGCGGCCGCCACATCTAATTGTTTTCCATTTTTCGAGCCCCCCCTTCCCCGTCTGCATCTTCCTATCAAGATGCGGTGCCCGCCGGCGGTAAAAGCGCAATGGCTTGATCGTTGTTTGGAAAATTTGGGGCCTCCCCCCTCCTGACGTCCGCTCTCTCTCCGCGGCTCGAAGGTCGCCTTATTCACTCAATCCCAATCCATGCGTCGGAGCGCGCAAAATGGGAATCGCGGGGCGCAATTTCAAGAGCGCGATGCGATCAACTTTGGTCGCGGAATATTTCGCGAGCCTATCAAACCACTATGGCGGGTATTCGCGTCCGTCCTTGATCACGCCCGCGACGTGGCGCAGCACGTCGATGTTGGCGAGGGGGTCGTCCTCCACCGCGATCAGGTCCGCACGCCGTCCCGCCGTGATTGAGCCGATATCGTTCTCCTGCCCCATCAGACGCGCGGCGTTGATCGTGGCCGACTGAATGGCCTGCATCGGCGTCAGCCCATAGCGAACCATGTAAGCGAACTGATGCGCATTATCGCCATGCGGGTACACGCCCACATCGGTACCATAGGCGATATGCACGCCTGCCCTCACCGCCTTCGTGAATGCCGCGCGCTGAATGTCGGTGGTCTCGCGATTCTTGCGCAGCATTTCCTCGGGCCAATGGTCCCGGCGCCCAACCTCTTCGATGTAGTCGCCATCGTAGATGTCGGCGACGAGCCAGGTACCGTGCTGCACCATGAGCCGGATGCCCTCATCGTCGAGGTACGATCCATGCTCGATCGAACGGACGCCCGCGCGCACCGCGCGGTGAATGCCCTCTGCGCCGTGCGCATGCGCGGCGACGAAGCGGCCGAGCTTGTGTGCCTCTTCAACCGCGGCGCGGATTTCGGCTTCCGTGAATTCGGGCGCATTCGGTTCCGTGCCGTTGGTCAGCACCGCACCCGTGGCGATGATCTTGATCAGATCGGCGCCGCCCGCGATGAGTTCGCGCACGCGCTGGCGCATCTGCGCCTCGCCCTGCGCCACGCCGCGGCGGAAATCGGGAGGAATGGTTTCGATGTCGTGGCCGCGCACTTCGCCGCCGCCGCCCGGCTTGGTGATGTAGGCGCCCGCCACGAACATGCGCGGCCCTGGAATGCGGCCTTCATTGATCGCATCGCGCAGCGCGACGTCGACAAAGGCGCGATAGGTGCCCACGTCACGCACCGTCGTGAAGCCGGCCATGAGCGTCGCGCGCGCGTGCTCGGCGCCGAGCAGTGCATCGCGCGCGGCGGAGCTTTTGATCGGCGCGTCTTCATCGGCGGACTCGATGTCGCCGATGAGATGGCTATGCATGTCCATCAGGCCGGGCAGCACCGTGTACCGCGACCAGTCGATGAACCGCGCGCCGCCAGGCGGCGGACCATTGAATGGCGCGATGGAGACAAAGCGCCCATCCTCGATCCGGATGAGCTGATCGGTCAGTACGCGGCCCTTCACGACGTCGATCAGGTGCCCTGCGCGGATGAAAAGTGGCTCTGCGCATGCAGCATTCGCCCAAATGGCGGCGGCAAGCCCGATAAGAAACACCGTCAGATTGCGCATCGTCTCCCCCATCCTTGTTCAAAGCGTACGCGGGGCCATGCGCGAAGCGCAAATTGCTTTCCGGGCCCGCTCTCAGTATCTGCATTCGTTCCGGATGGGTGGCCGAGCGGTTGAAGGCACCGGTCTTGAAAACCGGCAGGCCCGCAAGGGTCTCGGGGGTTCGAATCCCTCCCCATCCGCCACGCGCTCGCCCGCGGCGAGGTCGCATCGTGGTGGCGTCCACATTCGACGTACGAGCAGGCCACGAAGGCCGCGAGGGCATAGGTTGGAACGCCGCGTCCCAGCCGTCGCGCCTCTGAAGGTAGGTCGCGTCCGCGAAGACACCGGACGTGGATTCCCGATGGCAAACGAACGCGTGTCTGGTTTGACCGAACGCTTTTCGCGAACAACCGATTTAACCTGCCTAAGCGCGGGCGCCGTTGGATGCGGGGTGCGTTCCCGCGCGCTGCGGGATCAGAATGATGCAGATCACGATGAAGGCGGCGATAATTGCGGATGCAATTGGCCTGCTCAGATTGAGTCCGCCCTGACCGTATGGCTTGTCGAGGAAATCGCCCACGGTTGCGCCCAACGGTCGCGTAAGAATGAAGGCGGCCCAAAACAATCCGACGCGCGAAATCCGGGTCCAGAAATAGAGCGCCAGAACGATCGCGAGCGCGCCAACGAACACACCGGCCGCGCCCAGATATCCGAGCCCGGAATCGTCGGCCGTCCAGTCTCCCAACGCGGTGCCCAACGTCTGTGAAAACGTGATCGTGGTCCAATAGAACGCTTCGACGCGCGGGGTGTTCACCGTGTCAACCGACACGGTCCCCGCGGATCGATACCAGGCAAAAAGCGTCGCCAGCACGCAGAACAACAGCAGCGCCGAACCGCCGGAGTATCCGATGCCAAGCGAGCGGTCGGCGAAATCCGCAAGCGTCGTGCCGAGCATTGTGGAGGCGACTATCGCCAGCCAATAGAGCAATGGATGGAATCTTCGCGCCGCGATCTGGGCGGTGACGAGTAAGATGAAAGGAACGAAGACCAGCGCCGTTCCGATGAGGTAGCCATAGCCGGTTGCCTCGCTCGTTGTCTCGCCAAGCCATGACATCGTGATCGAGTCGCCGCCGGTTTCGCCAAGGGTGGTGGCGGCAATCTTGATGACCCAAAATCCCAATGTGACGGCCGGCACCTTGCTGAGCGCTGAGTCTGCGAGGTTCGTTGGATTCCGCTGCATGGACAAATCCTAGAGAGCGACAAGAAGGACCGGTAGTGTGCCTAACGCCCCGCGACGGAACCCGCGAGCGTGTCGTTTCCCGAACGTACGAGACGCGCGACGAATGCCTCGCCATCGAGCGCATGTCACGATCCTCGCGCGGCACACCCTAAGCTACGGGAACCCCCTCACCAACCTGCGGCACACAATCGCATGAGGTGGGACCGCTTTGCCGGCGTCCCATCACGGCTCGTTCGGTTATCAGTAAGCCCAGGACAGTGAAACGCCCGCGACGCGCGGCGAAGGCGTCGTCGCCTGCTTGCTGTCACCCGGATGGAAAGGGTTGCCAAAGGCGAATGTATTGCCTTTGGCGTCCATCACGTTGTCGACAAAAATGGTCAGCCGCCAATTGTCGTGCTGGACGCCCACCTGGGTATTGGCGATTTCGTAGCTTCCCATCTGCGGAGTCTCTTCGTTGAACCCGAGATGGGATTCTCCGACATAGCCATAGTCCGCGGCGACGAACGCGGTGTTCGTGTCATCAATGGCCCATTCGTAACGCCCCACCAGGCTGAAGCCGAATGACGGCGCCCCCGGCAGAACGCCTTCCTCCGCGTCGAGGCGCGGATCGGAATTCGAGAGCTTCGCCTTGTTCCAAAAAGCGTGGATGCCAAAGCGCAAGCCATCGAGGGGCTGCAGCGAAACATCGGCTTCCAGACCGTAGTCGCGCACGTCGCCGGCATTCAAAATGAAGAACGTCCCGTCGCTGCCAACCTGGTCGGTTTGCACGTTCTTCCAAAGGACATAGTACGCAGCGAGATTGATGCGCACGCGGTCCTCGAAGACGCTGAGTTTCGTGCCCACTTCGTAATTGCTCAGGAGGTCGGAATCAAAATCGTGATCGCGTTCGCCGGTCGCGTCAGGCGGACCGTCGACATTGAGACCGCCCAGCCGGTAGCCTTGCGAATACTGCGCGTACAAGGTCGTGCCGCTGTTCGTGCGGTAACTCAGGACCAGCTTGGGCATTACGCCCGATTGGCTTGTCGAATCGTCGAACGCTTCGGGAGGACCCGACAGAAATCCCGCGACGTCGGCATCCACCTTGTGCCACGCGTGGAACACGCGCAGGCCCGCGCCTACGGATAGTGATGGCGTGATGTCGTAGCTTGCATCTGCGAATGCCGCATATTCGTCCGCCGAGTCATCGCGTTGTTCCATTCGCGCAAGAACGCTGTCGGCGAGTGCGTCGGGACCGGTGAGCGTCGAGCGGAACGTTTCATCCCGATGTGAAGCGTAAACGCCCACCAACCACTTGAAGCGCTGATCGTCGGGGGACGCCAACCGCGTTTCGTGTGTGAAAGACAGAATTCTGCGAGCGTAGTCGAACGGCGCCGCCCCTTGCGGAAAACCGGTCAGATCGTGCCAGGCAAAGCTCGCGTCATATTTTGCTTCGATACGGCGATCTAGGATACTTGAACTCGTTACGAGGTCCGCCCAGCCCAGGCGCGCGCTGGCTGTCAGCCCCGTCTGAACGAGCTGATCCGAATGCGGCTCACGCAGGTAGAGATCGCGGTCCTGAGGCGACAGGTCGAGTAGAAAGTATTGAGAATCACGGGCATCGATGTGCTGAACGACGAGATTGGCCATCACGTCCCAAGCGGCGTCGGGCGCCCAGCCCAGCGCCAGCCTTCCGCCCCCGATCGTCGTGCGGTTGGTGTTCGGCTGCCCAATCCGAATATCGTCGACGTAGCCCCCGACGGTCTGGCTGTAGGCAACGGCGCGCAACGCGAGTTTGTTCGCGACGAGCGGCAAATTGAGCATCGCCTCCATACTGGCTGACGACCCGCCGCCGTCGGTCAGGGACACCGACACGCTCGCCGCTGCGTCGTAAGCATCGTATGCCGGCTTGCGTGTGATGACGCGAACAAGGCCCGTCAGGGAACCGGCGCCGTACAGCGACCCCTGAGGTCCACGCAGCACTTCGACACGCTCGATATCAACGAGGCGCAGTTCCGGTGCGGGCGCGTCATCGGTGATGCGAGATTCGTCGAGATACATTCCGACAATGGATTCCGAAACGCCAGGAAGCACGCTGTCGGTCAGCCCCCGTACGAACAGCTTGTCTTGGCCCGGACCGAGATTTGTTTCCGTCAATCCGGCGACCTGATGCTGCAGACCGTGGGTATTGCGAATATTGCTGTCGTCGATTGTGTCGCCGGTCAGGACAACGATCGAAAAAGGAAGCGTTTGCGCTTCCGCTTCGCGCTTGGTCGCCGTCACGATGACATTTTCGACCGGCGCGACCTGTTGTGTCTGCCGGACGATCGCGCGAATACGAACGGTATTCGCGTCAAGGAATTCGAAGGTGTAGCCGCTCCCCTCTAAGATGCGGCTCAGGGCATCTTGCGACGAATAGGCGCCCTCGACGGCATTTCCCCTCGCGCCGTGAAAATCAATCCCTGCGACACCAATGGAAACGTGCGCCTGTACCGCGAATGCGATCAGAGCATCCGCGATCGGCTGCGCCACAACGTGGAAATTCGTTAGCGACGGTTGCGCAAACGCCGGGGAGGAAAAAGCAAGCGCGCCGAGAAACACCAGGCGCACGATCCCGATGGAACGCTCCACGCCCCGGCTCCCAGCTAAGCACAGGATTTCTACGGCTTGAGCGTTGTTCGCCGCAAGACGATCTTTCCGTCTGTCGTGCGGACTGTGGTGATCGGGAGGAATTCCGCAAGCCGGCGCAAAACCGCGTCCTGATCATCTATCCGCAGGACGCCCGTGAATTGCTGGGTTGCTGCACTGGTCTCAACCACAACCTCATTCGCGAAATAGCGGTTGAGGTCGGCGACAACCTTCGAAAGGGGGGCAGCATGGAAAACGAGATAGCCTTCGCGCCACGAGGTCGCCTCGGACGGGTCGACACGTTCGGCGGTCTGTGCGTCGCCGCCTTCAATGCAAGTGAGGCGCTCACCCGGGCCGAGCTGTCGCTCGATGCCGCCCGCGCGCGAGACGCCAACGCGTCCTTCACTGACCGTCACGGTAACTGTGCCGTCTGAACGCAAGACATTGAACACCGTGCCCACAACGCGCACCTGGCGGTCACCAACGGCCACGACGAACGGATGCACTGCATCCTTGGCCACGTGAAACAGCGCCTCGCCGCGAGAGAGCTGGGCGTGCCTATTGCCGTCGACCGACAAGTTGCTGGCCGTGTTGAGGTCCACGCGCGTGCCATCGGCAAGTGTGACCGTCCTGATCTCACCAGTTTGCGTGGCATAGGTAGCACTTGGCTGCGTCGGCTTCTTCGCAGGTTGAACGACGAAAAAGATCGCGACGGCTGCCGCAAGCGCCGCCACCGCTGCCGTGGTCCAGGCCGTCCGGTTGCCGGTGCGGGTGTCGGCCCGAACGATGCTCGGGCGCTCGCCGGTCGTGGCGCCTGCAAACCGGAGTTCGTCATCGAGCGCCTCGACTTGATCGAACGCGATGCGGTTTTCCGGATCGGCCTCAAGCCATTGTGTGAAGCCGAGCCAATCGTCCTCGCTCGCGTCAGGCGCCCCGAGCCGAATGTGCCAGCTAATGGCCTGATCGTGACGCGTGTCGTTCGCCGATGGTGACCTTTGTTCAACCATGAGCCGTGGCGATCCCTCCCCTATGTAAAAAATGACGCCACAGCACGGGCGGCGCCACCACATCTTCGGCCCGGCCTCGTGTGCCAAATCCGTCCCGTGGCCAGAAGGTCATGGCTCTAACCGCGCCATGAGACGCTTCAGGGCAACGTGCATGTGCTTTTCCACAGTGCTGCGTGAAATTCCCAAGCTATCCGCGACTTGCTGATGCGAAAATCCCTGAAATTTGTGCATCACGAAGACGCGGCGGCATTGCGGCGAGAGCTCGTCGACAACGGCGCGAATGGTCGCGAGGCGCTGCTTGGCATCATAGGCGCGTTCCGCAGACGGCGCGTCGTCGATGCTTTCGTCGCCGAGCACCGTGCTTTGCGAATCGACCCAATGGCCTTCGCGCGTCTGCGCGCGTGAACGATCGCGCTGGAAATCCCGAGCGAGGTTCATTGCCGATCGGAACAAATATGCGCCCACGTCCTGAATGTCAGTGCGCTCGGGAACGCGGCTAAGGCGGATGTAAAGTTCCTGGAGAAGGTCCTCGGCTTCCTCAGGATTGCGCATCCGCACCCTGAGAAACCGCAGAAGCGCGTCGCGGCGCGCGTGGTAAGCCGCCATCAACGATGATGGCGACACGTCGTCCGCCAAGGCCAACCCTTTCATCATTGCACAAAGCCAACCCACCCAGATTGGACTGAATGTGCGTCTGGTGCCAGCTATGTGTGCGGACGATTGCAAACACGTCATGATCCATTGCGTGATGCGTGACGCCGCCATGCGGACGTCGCCATACCAAAAAATGAAAAAATATCATCGGCAGGATTCCGCACCGCGCGTGGCAATTTCGCGCCGCGAATATTCTCGCGGGACAGAACGCACATGTGCGGTATCGCCGGCATCTTTGCACGCCCCGGCACCACCATCAGCCGAAGCAAAATGGAAGCGATGCGCGATGCGCTCTTGCATCGCGGTCCCGACGGCGATGGCATCGAAATCGATGAAGCATGCGGTCTGGTGCACACGCGACTATCGATCATTGACTTGGAAACTGGGCGACAGCCGCTAAGAGACACTCTTGGTGGCGTGTTGGTCGGCAATGGCGAGATTTACAATTACGTTGAGCTTTGGCCGTCCATTCATAATCGCGCGCCGCGTACGCACTCGGATTTCGAGCCGCCGCTCCTGTTTCTCTCCGATGACGGTGTTAGCGCGGTTAAGCGGCTGCGTGGGATGTACGCTTTCGCTCACGCATCGGACGGCGGAAGACGCGGTGTCCTTGCGCGCGATCCTTTCGGCATAAAGCCGCTCTATTACATGTTGACGGACGAAGGGGTGGCGTTTGCATCCGAGCCGCGCGCTTTGTTTGCCGCCAACTATGCGCGCCCCGTGGTGCGCGCTGCTCAGCGGGACGAATTGGTCGACCTGCACTTTACGATCGATGGCGCGACCGTGTTCGATGGCATAGAGCGGGTCGCGCCGGGCGAAACCATATCTATTCGTGACGGCACAATCATCGGGCGGGAGCGGCAGACCGTGCCAGTCTCGGCGCCACCGTTAGCCACCGATGAGGCGAATCTGGTCTCGCGCTTCGATGCTGTTTTCGAGAACAGCGTCGATGTGCATCGGCGGGCCGATGTTCCGTACGCGCTTTTCCTGTCCAGCGGAATCGATTCGAATGCGATCCTTGCGATGCTGTCGCGGATTTCGCGTGATCCGGTCCTTTGCTTCACCGCCGGATTTGACGATGGCGACGCCGACGAGCGGAGGGCCGCCTCGAAGATCGCGCGGCACTTCGGCGCGGAACATATCAGTGTTGAATTCGGCGCTGACGACTTTTGGCAAACGTTGCCTCAGATCGCGTGGGCACTGGACGACCCGACCGCCGACTATGCGGCGCTACCCACGTTCAAACTGGCCGCCGAGGCGCGCCGTCACGTGAAGGTTGTGCTCACGGGCGAAGGCGGCGATGAACTGTTCGCCGGCTATGGACGATATCGACGCGCTCTGCGCCCGTGGTGGCTCGGCGGCCGACAACCGCGCAGGCGAAGTGCGATTGAACAATTCGGTTTGGCGCGCGCGCCGGTTGCGTGGCGCACGCGGCCGCTTCCGGATCGCCCGGAGGTCTCGCTGCTGCAACGAGCGCAGGCCGCGGACATCGCCGACTGGCTGCCAAACGACATTCTGCTCAAATTGGATCGCTGCCTAATGGCGCATGGCGTTGAAGGGCGAACGCCGTTTCTTGACCCGAAGGTCGCGGAATTCGCTGCCTCGCTTCCCGACGAGATGAAAGTTCGGAACGGTCTCGGCAAGTGGCTTCTGCGAAAGTGGACGGAGATCCATTGTCCGCCGGCGGAAGCGATGCGCTCCAAGAGCGGCTTTACCGTCCCCGTCGGCCGTTGGATCGCGCGCCGCAAGTCCGAGCTTGCAGAGTTCGTGTCGCGAGAAGCTGGTGTCGTCGAGGCCTTCCATCCCGACGCCGTGCGCGCGGTTTTCCTCGCCAGCGAAGAGCGGATGGCCGGCGGGGCTGCATGGTCGCTTCTCTTCTATGCCGTCTGGCATGCGGTTCACATCTGCGGCGGCAATCAGCGGAACGACATCTTTTCTCTTTTGGCGGGAGCGGCGTAATGGACGTGAAGCAGGCGAACCGAGCGGGAATTGCCCCAGATATTTTGATGCGCGCGCCGCCGGAGCCGCTCAGCACAGACGCGATGCGACAACCTTTCGGTGAGGGCGGGGACTGCGCGCTTCCCCCTCGTTCGTTTCCGCGCGGGCACACGCTCCTCGCTCCCCGTGGCCGGGGTCCGACTTCCCAGGATGCTGCATGACAAATGTCATCTGTATTCGCTGGGGCGCCAAATACCCGCCCGAGTACGTGAACAAGCTTTATGCAATGGTTGCGCGTAACCTCTCCGCGCCATTTCGATTTGTCTGTTTCACGGATTCCGGTCGAAACGGATTCCGGCGCGAAATCGAAACCGCCCCGATTCCTGACATCGAGCTGCCCGAGCGCCAGCGTGACTGGCCATGGCGCAAAGTTTCCCTTTTTGCGCCCCGACTTGGCGACCTTACTGGTCCGGCATTGTTTCTCGACCTCGACCTTGTCGTGACGGGGCAGCTTCGCGACTTCTTCGAATACCCGGGGGATTTCTGCGTCATCGAAAACTGGCGCCAGGCGGGTCAGGGCGTTGGCAATACATCGGTGTACCGCTTCATTGTCGGAGCTTATCCCGACCTTTACGAATTTTTCCGCCGCGATCCGGCGGCGATCATTGCAAAGCACCGCAACAGCCAGAGCTTCGTCTCCCACCATTTGAGAGGGCGCATGACGTTCTGGCCGGACGCGTGGGTCCGCAGCTTCAAGGTTCATTGCCTGCCCCCCTTTCCAAAGCGGCTTTCGCATGCGCCGCAACTGCCGGAGGGCGCGCGGATCGTGGCGTTTCCCGGCGAACCGAAGATGGCAGATGCGGCAGCGGGGAGGTGGCGCGGCGGCCCGCACAAATTCTTTCGGCCCGCGCGTTGGATAGAATCCTATTGGCGCGAATAGCGTGTTGCGCAATCACGAAGCAGCGGACGCCGCCACGGCACGCGAACCCCACCGTCGCCAGCAAAAATAAAGCACAAGGCCCTGTCGCCGCGAGATGACATGATCGCCAGGTGACGCCGTTACACGGGGACAATTTCGATACCGGCATGCGCCGGACCATCGAACAGCCCACTGGAGGAGCACATGTGGAGCAACAGCCTTACGATCAACGCACAGAGCAGAACCATCACCCTCGACCCCAGCGACTTCACCACCCACATCGACAATCCTTTTCTGCCCGCAGTTCCGGGCACGACATACGTGTACGAGGATAAGGAAGCGCATTCGATCGACTATGTCGTCACCACGGACAAGACGAAGGTGATCGACGGAGTCACGTGCGTCGTCGTGCACGACTATGAATACGTCAACGGCCAACTCTCGGAAGACACGCACGATTGGTTGGCACAGGATTCGGAAGGCAACGTCTGGTACTTCGGCGAAAGCTCTTACCAATACGAACCGGGCAATCCCGATCCCGTCGGTCACGAAGGTTCGTGGAAGGCCGGGACGCACGGTTCCGAACCCGGCATCATCATGGAAGCCAACCCGCAGGTGGGCGACGTGTACGCCGAAGAGAATGCCGCACCGATTGCCAACGACATGGCGGAAGTCGAAAGCCTGACGGAGTCGGCTCATGTCGTGTACGGGCATTTCGACGGCTTGCTTGAAACACGCAACTTCTCGCCACTCGAACCGGATGTGACCGAGCACAAATGGTATGCCGCCGGCATTGGCAACGTGCTCACCACCGACAATGAAGGCGCTTACGAGCAACTGGTGCAGGTCATCTTCAACGGCAAATCCACCAGCGACACGCTGAACGGCCTCATCGGCCGAGACACGATCAATGGCGGGGGCGGCGACGATACCCTGGCAGGACTCGGGGGCCGGGATATTCTCTACGGCGGCGCCGGCAACGACACCGCCACAGGCGGCGCACGCAACGATACGATTGACGGTGGCAAGGGTAACGACACGGTCGACGGCGGAAGTGGCGACGACATCGTCAAAGGCGGGTTCGGCAACGACACGCTTCGCGGCGGTCATGGCGCGGACACGTTTGTGTTCGCGGAGAACGACGGCAGCGCCACAGATACTATTGTAGACTATTCCGAGACCGACGGGGACACGATTGCGCTCACCGGCGGCGTGGGCGCCATTGGGTACGACTCTCATCGAGGCGGCTGGCACATCGTCCTGAACGACGGCCATGTCATATTTCTCAGCGGGGTCGAGGACGCGGACGGTAACGGACACATCTTGGACAACATCTCAATTGTCGATGCGTTGGGGTGAGCCCGGAATGCGGGCCGATGGCAATCCCATCGGCCCGCGCTTCAAATCGGACGTGTGCGCCGCCCCGAATCGAAATCTGTTGACCAATGCGGCCTTCCAGCTTTCTCACCCCCATCCGCCAAAGGCCGGCCTGTGCTCGACTTGTTCAACTTAGGGAGGGTTTTTTATAAGGAGCCGCCTTGATGCGCGAGGGCATCGGGGCTGATAAGATGCATTCGGGCTGGTCGTTCGTGTTCAGATAAGGGGCACACCAATGCGGGGTTTCATCAAGGGCGCGCTGAGCGCCATCGCTGTCGTTCTTGTCGCATCGGCATCCGCGGCCCCCACGCCTGTCGAGCAGATGGCGAAGCCGCCCGCCGATGCGCACGCTTACGTCATCATGTCGAAAGCCGGCCCGCACGGGAAAGCGTTCTCATGGCGGCTTCCCGATGGAACGTTGATGGGCCGCGGCAGCATGAATTTGCGGGGGCAGATCTTCGAGATCGAAGAAACCGTGAAGCCCGGCAAGGACGGCGTGCCCGCGAGCTATGTCATTCGCGGCTTCACCCCCCAGGGAGATGCGGGCGAAACCTTTGCGATCGCGAATGGCACCGCGACGTGGAAGAGCCAGATCGACCAGGGCTCGGCGCCCTATTCCACGCCTGCGATGTACATCCCTGCGAGCACAAGCTTCACGTCAAGCATGGAAGCGCTGATCGAAGCGCTGTTGCGTGCGCCGGACAAATCACTGGCACTTCTTCCCGGCGGCAAAGCGACGGCAGAGCGGCTCACCGCGCTCACCGTTGGTGAAGGCGCCAATCGCAAGACGGTTGTGTGTTGGGCCATAAACGGCCTCGGGCTTTCGCCTTCGCCCGTGTGGACTACCGAAGACGGTAAATTCTTTGCGGCTGCCGGAATCATTTCGCTGATGCCCGTCGGCTACGAAAGCGCGATGGACGCCATGGTCAAGGCGCAGGATGACGCGCTGGCGGCGAAAAGCCCGGTGACCGCGCACACGCTGCCCAAGACGCCTGCCGGCGCCGTCGCCTTCACGCACGTCCGTGCGTTCGTCGATGGGAAGCGTTTTGTCGAGGACCAGACGGTTGTCGTCGAAGGCGGCGTGATAAAGAGCGTCGGCCCGGCGGCTTCGGCGCATGTTCCCGCGAACGCGCAGGTGATTGACGGTAAGGGCCAGACCCTGGTGCCCGGCCTCTGGGACTCGCACATGCACGTGGGCGACGATTTCACGGGCCCAATGTTGCTGTCACTTGGCGTGACATCGGTGCGCGACCCGGGCAACGATGACTCCCTGACCATTGCGCGCGCGAAACGTCGCGCGGCCGGCGACCTCTTGATGCCGCACGTCTATGCGTCGTCACTCATCGACGGCAAAGGCCCGATGACGGCGCAAGTTGCGAATGTGGCGACGTCGCTCGACGAGGCCCTGGCGCTCGTTCGCAAGGCGAAGGAAGAAGGTTTCATCGGGATCAAGATTTACGGCAGCTTCAACCCGGCTTGGGTCAAGCCGGTTGCCGCGGAGGCGCATCGGCTCGGCATGCACGTGCATGGGCATCTGCCGGCAGGCATGCGTACGAGCCAGGCCATCGCCGACGGCTATGACGAGGTCACGCACATCTACTTCACGCTCATGGAGGCGATGCCGCCCGAAATTGTTCAGAAGTCGAACACGATCGCGCGCATTCAGGGGCCGGGCCGTTATGGCGTGACGCTCGACGCCGACGCTGAACCGCTGAAGTCGCTGTTCGCGACGATGGCAGCGCGGCACATCGTGGCCGACCCGACCTTGGTCGTCCTCGAATCCACGCTGTACGCCGAAAACGGCGAGCTGCCGGCCGAATACGCGCCGTACAAGGGTACCCTGCCTCCCGCGACGGAGCGCGGATTCCTGCAGGGGGGACTTGAGCCGCCGCCTGATCTAAACCGCGAGCATTTCCGTAAGAGCTTCGCGCACATCGTCGAGATCGTCGGCACGATGCACAAGCGCGGCATTCCCATCGTCGCCGGCACCGACGGCAGCGGTTTGGAGCTGGTTCGCGAGCTCGAGCTATACGTTCAGGCTGGGTTCTCGAACGAAGATGCTCTTGCCGCGGCAACGATTGTTCCCGCGCGCAACGTCGGCGCGGACAAGACAACGGGCTCGATCGCGGTTGGCAAGGTGGCCGATTTGGTGCTGGTCGAAGGCGACCCATCGCATCGCATCGGCGATCTTCGGAACACACGCGTCGTCATGATGGACGGAAAACTTATGGATGCGGACGCGCTCAGGACGGCGGCTGGGTTCTCGGGCCGGCCGCACACGGCGCAGTAACGAAAGCGCGTCTCACGGGCTTGTGACGAGCGCTACTTTTGCGCCCTGCTAGCGTCCATTGGCAGCGCGATGTGGAGGCGCATGTGGCCGCGCTCACCGTCAACGGCAAGCAGGTTCTGTTCAGTGGCGACCCCGAGATGCCGCTGCTTTGGTATTTGCGCGAAACGCTAAAGCTCACTGGGTCAAAGCCCGGCTGCGCCATCGGGCAATGCGGCGCCTGCACCGTCCATATCAACGGCGAGGCGCAGCGCTCGTGTCTGGCGACGATGGGCTCGCTCGACGGCGCCAAGATCACGACGATCGAGGCGCTCTCCCCCGACGCGACGCATCCGGTTCAGCGCGCGTGGATTGAATTGGACGTGGCGCAGTGCGGATATTGCCAGGCAGGCCAGATCATGGCTGCAGCCGATTTGATCGCGCGCAATCCGAACCCAACGGACGAAGACATTGATCGCGAGATCATCAACATCTGCCGTTGCGGCACCTACGTGCGCGTGCGCAAGGCGATCCATCGCGCAGCTGCGCTCGCGAAAAAGATGGCGTCGCGATGAACGCAATCACGCTCTCACGCCGGCAGACTCTCGTGATGTTCGCGGCGGCGTCGGGCGCCGCGGTGATCGGACTGCCCGCCTTCGGCGCGGCGCCCCGCGGCTCGGCGCAACTCGGGCACTATGTGCGGATCGAAGCTGACGGAGCCATCGTTATTGGCGCGCCGCAAACCGAAATGGGTCAGGGCTGCAACACCGCACTGCCAATGATGGTCGCCGAAGAACTGGACGCGCCGTGGGATCGCGTGCGGATCGAGCAGACGCCACTCATGATCCACAAGATGCCGGATGGCACGTGGGAGTTCACGGCCTACTCGCAAGGCGCGGGTGGCTCGAGTTCCTGCATTGACGGTTGGCAAGTGTTGCGTGAAGCGGGCGCACGTGCGCGCGCGCAACTGATCGCCGCGGCCGCAAAGCGCTGGGACGTCGATGCCGCGTCGTGTGCGACAGAGCCAGGCGTCGTCGTCCACGGGGTGAGTGGCCGGCGTCTCGCCTATTACGGGCTGGCCGCCGACGCCGCCAGGCTGGCGATGCCAAAGGATCCGCCGCCGTTCAAGGCGCGTTCGGCCTATCGCATCATGGGGAAACCTCAGCCAATGGCGCAGGCGAAGGGCGTGGCCATGGGCACAGAACGTTTCGGCATGGATGCCGAGATGCCGGGCATGTTGTACGCGTCCATTGAACGCTGCCCATACTTCGAGGGCACCATCGAGAGCTACGACGAAGCGGCGGCCCGCGCCATTCCGGGTGTGCACGCCGTTATCCGCATCGACCGCCCAAAAGCAGGTGAGCCGCAAACTGTGGTTGCGCCGGGCATTGCCGTCGTTGCCGACTCCAACTGGACGGCGCTAAAGGCACGCAAGGCGCTGAACGCAAAGTTCGGTCAAGGCCCATGGGCGACGGAATCAACCGAAACACTTCGCGCCTCCATGCGCGCAGCGCTCGACGGGCCGGCAATTGCTGTGCGCACCGATGGCGATCCCGCTGCGGCGTTCGCCCACGCGGCTCGAACGCTCTCTCGCGATTATGAAACCCCATATGTCGCGCACGCGACGATGGAGCCGCAGACCGCTACGGTACATGTAAGGCCGGACGGTTGCGATATCATCGCGTCCACGCAATCGCCAGGTGGCGCGAGCCGCACGGCTGCGCAAATTACCGGCCTCGACCGCGGGGTCATCAACGTCACCCTGCCCCGGCTCGGGGGCGGTTTCGGGCGGCGGTTGCAGACGGACTACGTCGCCGAAGCCGTGATCGTCGCCAAGGCCGTCGGAAAGCCCGTGAAGCTTATCTGGTCGCGGCCCGACGACATCCAGCACGACTACTATCGGCCTCCGGCAACCTTCCGCATTCAGGCGGCGGTTGACCAGCACGGTGCGATCACCGGCTGGAGGCGCCGGATTGTGACGCCGTCGCGCTATTACCGGCGCGCCGATGTCACTCCCGGCCGCGAATGGGTCGGTGACTTTAACGGCGACATGGTTCCGCGCGGCCTGATCGCGAATATCGCCGAAGAGTACGTGAAGGCGGAGTCAGGTGCGCCGCGCGGCGCATGGCGCGCGCCGGGGCACACTGCGAACGCGTTCGCGAAAGAATCATTTCTCGACGAGCTCGCCCACGAACTAAAAATGGATCCCGTGAAATTACGGCTTTCAATTTACGGCGACACCAACCGCGATATGGCGATCCAAGACGATTACGATCCCTTCAATCCCGCGCGCCTGAAGGCGGTCCTGGTGAAGGCGGCGGAGGCGGCCCAATGGGGGCGCAGAGTCGCCAAGGGGCGTGGCCTTGGTGTTGCGGCACATTTCACCTTCACCGGATATGCCGCGCACGTGGTGGAAGTCGAATGGACGCCCGAGAAGCGGCTTGTCGTGCACAAGGTGTGGAGCGCGATTGATCCCGGCCTCGCCATCAATCCCGCCGGCGTCGTCGCGCAGGTGGAAGGCGGCGTCTGCGATGCGATGTCTGCGGCGCTGTATCAGCAAATTACCATTGCCGATGGCCGCGTCGTGGAAAGCAACTTCGACGACTACCGCATGATGCGCATCGACGAGGCCCCGCGCGACATCGAAGTCCATATCGTCGAAGGTGCAGACGCACCGAACGGCGCGGGTGAGATTGCCGTTCCGCCATTCGCTCCCGCGCTCGCGAACGCCATCTTCGCCGCGACGGGCAAGCGCATCCGCCGCCTGCCCCTTGGCCCCGAACTGTACGGCTGACGCGCGCGCCCTGTTACCATCGCGACCGATTCGTACGCGGAGGGGGCCAACCGTGTCATCGCTTGACGTAATCGTCGCCTGTGAAGACGTTTGGCCAAAGGACAAGAGCGATTGCAGCGCATTCGCGCGCGACGTCGCCCGCGACCTGAACGTCGCGCTCACCGGTAACGCCAACGACATCGTCGATTATGTTCGCAAGCACTGGCGGCGCTTGCACGATGGCGTTGCCGCGAAAAAAGCCGCCGATGACGGCGCCTTCGTTATCGCTGGTCTCAAGGGTTCGGAACAGGCCGAGCCATCGGTGCACGGGCACGTCGCGGTGATCGTCGCAGGCGAACTCGACCACCATAAATACCCCACCGGCTATTGGGGCCGGCTAGACGGGGTCGGCGAGCGCAATAAGACGATCAACTACGCGTGGCGGGAGGCCGATCGCGACAAGGTCACCTACTCGGCCGCACCGCACTACAGCGTGGACTAAGGCGCCCTACTCGGCCGGAACATATTTCGCCGCTTCGACCAAAAAGGCGAAGACTTCCGGCCCAAACGGCAAAGACGGCGCCACGTTCGGCTCGGCCATCGCTTCGCGCCAGACGTTCCCCATGCGCACCTTCAGATCCGGATCGCCGCCGGTAGAAATGTTCACCAGCTTGCGCCAGCGTCGCACGAGATCGCTCGCCTGCGGCGTCGAGGGGTCGGTGCCGACGAGGCCCTTAGCCTCGTCAATTATGGCCTGCCACTGCGCGCCGATCGCGCTGTGATCGAGACTTGACGCATGGGCCTTCATTTTCGCCTTGTCGGCGTCGGTGAAGTGCCGATCAATCATCGGCTGCATCTTCTTCACCCATTCGGGTGGTTGATCGGACATGGTCGTTTCACGCGTGAGCTTCGCCAGGTCTTCGATCGAGAGCGCCGCACCGCAGGCAAGGCGTTTGCGTGCTGACCGCACCAGCGCAAGCGCACGCTCAGCCTCGGCCGCACTTTCGGCGAGCGCTTTTTCCTGCACGGCCAGCACCGCATCGAGCTGGGCCAGGCGGCCCGACAGCAAATCACCGATCGCCGAAAGCGATAGCCCTAGTCGCTTAAGTGCGATGATCTGATGCAGCCGCGTTATCGCTTCCGGTCCATACGCCCGCCAGCCGGCAGCCGAACGCAACGGGGTGACGAGACCCTTCTGCTCGTAGAGACGCAGTGCCTTCGCGGTCACCCCGAGCGCCACGACGGTTTCGGCTGTCGAGAGATAGCGGCCGTTGGTTTGCGTATTCATGCCCATTGTCCCTGTGGCAGGCCTTCTCAAGCCTGCCCCAAGGTCAGTTTCAAGGGCGGCTAAGGCTGACTAGTGGATCAGCAGCCTGGGCGGTGCATTCAGGGCGGTGATGACCGGCCGCAGGGTCGGTGGCGGCCCCTTGTACTGGTCGTAGCCGGGCACCCGGTCGAGCCGCACGAAGGTATAGCCCTTGGCCTGGAGCGCAGGCACGACGGCCTCCACCAGATCGCCGGACAAATGGTGGATGCAGTGCATCAGCACGACGCCACCGTCCTTGGCCATGATCTCGCGCACGTAACCCTTGCCGCACGTCTCCGCCGACCAGCCGCGAGGCCAGCAATCCCAATCCGCCGCGGAGCGAACGTAGCCTTCTTCATCAACAGATGTGTTGCCGCCCTCGTCCCAATAAATCGGACCTGCGTAGTATTTCAAAACCGGATCGGCGTTCAGGGCTACCGAATGCTGTTTGCGCCAGTAGCCATACGGCGCACGGAAGAACAGATTGTCGCCCGGCGCCATCAGCGGGCGAATAAGATCGTCGACTTCCTGCAGTTGTTCGATGAGGCGTTCGGGGTGTTTTACGAAGCGGCCACCGAAGCGCGGGTGCGTTGCCGAGTGATTGGCGAGCAGGTGTCCCTCGTCGGCGATCTGGCGCAAAATCTTCATATGCGTGCGCGCCATATCGCCGACGACAAAAAATGTCGCCTTCACGTGATATTTGCGCAGCGCATCGAGCACAGCGACCGTGTTCTGGTTTGGCCCGTCGTCGAAAGTGAGCGCAACGATATGCGTATCTTGCAAACCGGAGCGCGTGACGTTGCCGGACTTGAACCAGGCGAGTTCGATGTTCTGATCCCGCATGCTGGTGGCGGTCGGCTCAGGCGCTGGCGCACCCGTACTCAATGCCGGTGAGACGGCACCAAGGGCCGCCGCGAAGGCAGCCGTCAGAACGGCCGAAAACTTCATCCCCAACCCCCAGCTCTACCCGCGAGCCTTTGCTTAAGCCTATGCCCTCCAGCGCCGCTGGCAAGAGGCGAATCTGTGGGGAGTTGTGGTTAATAGCCGTGTGGTTGAGACGTCCCCTTTTGTTGTGCAATCCAGGCGTTCATGTTCCGCTCGAAAATGTCGAGCGGAAGTCCGCCATTTTCCAGTACTGCGGCGTGGAACGCCTTGATGTCGAAGCGCGCACCGAGTTCGGTTTGCGCCTTGGTGCGCATGTCGAGGATGGACTTCATACCCATCTTGTATCCGCAGGCCTGGCCTGGCCAGACGGCGTAACGTTCGATTTCCGCCACGACGTCGCTTTCGGCGTTCCCTGTTGCGTCACGCATGTATTTGATCGCCTGTTCACGCGACCAGCGCTTTGCGTGCATGCCTGTGTCCACGACAAGGCGCACAGCGCGGAACAATTCATCCTTCAACCGCCCGAGATCGCCCCAAGGGTCGTTCTGGTACATACCCATCTCGCTCGCGAGGCTTTCTGCGTAGAGCGCCCATCCCTCGCCGAAAGCATTGGGGGCAAAGATGCGCCGCAACATCGGTAAACCATCCAGTTCCTGCGCCAGCGCAATCTGGAAATGGTGTCCCGGAACGCCTTCATGAAACGCCGTCGAATGGATCGACCACACAGGCCATTCGGCGACGTCGCGCAGGTTGACAAACACGCGCCCAGGGCGCGAGCCGTCGAGCGCCGGTTGTTCATAATACGCTCCGGCCGAACCTTCCTGGGCGAAATCCGGAACCGCGACAACTTCAACCGGCGCCTTCGGCAGGCGTGAAAAATAGCGCGGTGACGCCGCCATCGCGCGCGCCACATCATTTCGGTAGGTCGCCAGCACGCGCGCGCGATCGGCGTCGGTGTTCTGCAGCGCAAAGCGCGGATCGACGCGCAATTTGTCCATGCGCTCGCCCACCGTGCCCTGTGTCAGGCCCTGCGCCTTCAGGATCGCATCCATCTGCGCGGTGATCCGCGCCACTTCCGACAACCCATATTGGTGGATCTGGTCGGGCGTGTAGTCGGTCGTCGTCTGGTCGTGAAGGCGCGCGGCGTAGAACGCGTCGCCCTGTGGAAGGCGCCATACGCCCGCATCGTGCGACGCCGTGGCCCGCAATTTCCGCATTTCTTCGAGAAGGCGCTTGTAGGCCGGATAGACGCTTTCCCGGACCGCTGCGATCGCATCGTTCTGAAGCGTGGAGCGCTCCTGCGCGTCGAGGTCGGCGACTTTGGCAAGCCGGGCAACGAATGCAGTCACGAGTGCATTTTGCTCGGGCGGCTTGGCCAGGAACGTCTGCATCCCCGAAATTGTCTTGTCGAGGATGAAATCGGGCGGCACGACGCCAAGGCCCGCCTGCCGCTCGACGTCTTTCTCAACCGCGTCGAGCTTTACGCCGATGGCCTGAAGCCGCGAGACATAATTGCGAGCCGTGAGCGAGTTGCTGACCTTATGCTGGAACTGCATAAACGTCATGATCGTGATTTGAACGCCGCCGATCTGATTGACCGGATACAGATCACCGCCCGCGCTGAGCCAAGGGAATTTTTCGTACGACATGAAGTTCCCGTAGGTTTCAAGGGCCATGTCGTAAGAAAGCTGTTCCTGCGGATCGAGCGCCGAGCGGTCCCACTCCTTGATTTCATCGACGTAGCGATGAAGCCGCGCATTATCGTGCGAGCGCTTCGCGAGCGAATACTCGGTCAGCGTCCCCGAATGGAAGTCGAGCCACGTACCGTCGACGATGCCCAACCCGGACAAGAGCTCGGGATCGTCGAGCAGGAAATACGCGAGCTGCCGATCGAGAAGCGTGTTGAAAGCGAACGGTTTGCCGATGAGTTCGCGGTAGCCGAAATAACTGCCCGCGAGAATGAGAATTCCTAAAATGCCGAACGCGATCCGCCAAAAGCGTCGCATGTGTGCCCCCACCTCTTTCCAGCACATTGGGATCCTAAGCTTAGAATTCCACGTGGACAAGTTGTCGCG